>Ga0182736_1000041_pt1 | contig 253072 bp, 230 predicted proteins | sample eDN5th30CKraftBY_FD_128882 | JGI IMG/M metagenome (GOLD analysis project Ga0182736, IMG submission 128882) | Enriched backyard soil microbial communities from Emeryville, California, USA - eDNA 5th pass 30_C Kraft BY (version 2) (version 2) | ecosystem: Environmental > Terrestrial > Soil >...
CGCCCAGCCCGCGTTCCTTGAGCGCCGCGATCAGCTCGGGCACCAGCGTCTTGTGCCCGGCCGCCAGCGAGGACACCCCCACCGCATCGACCGCCAGCGTTTCGGCCTGGGCCGCGACTTCGGGCGGCGTCTCGAACAGGCTGCCCATATGCACGCAGAAGCCCAGATCGGCGAAGGCCGTCGCGATCACCTTGGCGCCGCGATCGTGCCCGTCCTGGCCCATCTTGGCGATAAAGATCGAAGGCTGGCGCCCCTGCCGTTCGGCAAAGCCCCCGATCCGGCGCTTCGCCTCGGCAAATTGCGGATCGCCGTCATACTCGGTGCCATAGACCCCCGACAGCACCCGCGTATGGGCGTCGTGACGCCCGAAAATATCTTCCAGCGCCTGCGAAATCTCGCCAAGGCTGGCCCGGGCCCGTGCCGCTTCGATTGCCGCCGCCAGCAGATTGCCTTCGTCCCTGGCCGCGTATTCGCGCAAGCTGTGGAGGGCCGCGCGGCACCGCGCTTGATCCCGTGTGCGCCGAAGGGTCTCAAGGCGTTCGATCTGGCTGGCCCGCACCCTGGCGTTATCGACCTCCAGCGTTTCGATCTTCTCCTCGACGTCGAGGCGATAGCGGTTGACCCCGACGATTACCTCCTCGCCCCGGTCGATTTTCGCCTGCCGCACCGCAGCCGCCCTTTCGATGGCCAGCTTGGGCTCGCCCGATTGCACCGCCTGGGCCATGCCGCCCTGCGCTGTGACCCCGGCGATCAGCGCTTCGGCCTTGTCCACCAGCTGCGCCGTCAGCGCCTCGACATAATGGGAGCCGCCCAACGGATCGACAACATCGGCCACCTTGGTCTCGTGCTGCAAAATCAGCTGGGTGTTGCGGGCGATGCGCGACGAGGTTTCGCTGGGCAGCGCGATGGCCTCGTCAAAGGAATTGGTGTGCAGGCTCTGCGTCCCGCCCAGCACCGCCGCCAGCCCCTCATAGGCCGTGCGCACGATATTGTTGAAAGGGTCCTGCTCGGTCAGCGACACGCCCGAGGTCTGGCAATGGGTGCGCAGCATTTTCGAGCGCGGGTCTTTCGCGCCCAGATCGGTCATGATCTGTGCCCACAAGGTCCGCGCCGCCCGCAGCTTGGCGATTTCGACGAAAAAATTCATCCCGATGCCGAAAAAAAAGCTCAGCCGCCCCGCGAAGGCGTCGATATCGAGCCCGCGCGCCTGCGCCGCGCGCACATAGGCCACGCCATCGGCCAGCGTATAGGCCAGTTCCTGGAGCGCCGTCGCCCCGGCCTCGTGCATGTGATAGCCCGAGATCGAAATCGAATTGAAGCTGGGCATGTGTTCCGCTGTATAGGCGATGATATCGCCCACGATGCGCATCGAGGGTTCGGGGGGGTAGATATAGGTGTTGCGGACCATGAACTCCTTGAGGATATCGTTCTGGATGGTCCCCGAAAGTTTTTCCGGCGGCACGCCCTGTTCTTCCGCCGCGACGATGAACATCGCCAGCACCGGGATCACCGCCCCGTTCATGGTCATCGAGACGCTCATTCTGTCGAGTGGAATGCCCTCGAAAAGGATTTTCATGTCCTCGACGGAATCGATCGCCACTCCAGCCTTGCCCACATCGCCGGTGACGCGTGGATGGTCGGAATCATACCCCCGGTGCGTCGCCAGGTCGAAGGCCACCGACAATCCCTTTTGCCCGCGTTCGAGGGCCTGGCGGTAAAAGCGGTTGCTGTCCTCGGCCGTCGAGAACCCCGCATATTGCCGGATCGTCCAGGGCCGGTTGGCGTACATCGTCGCCCTTATGCCGCGCGTGAACGGTTCGACGCCGGGTATGGCACCATCGTCGCCGAAATAGACCGGCTCGATCTCCAGCCCGCCATAGTCGCGAATGAGGGTGTCGAGCGGGGCATCGCGTAACTCGGCTTGGGCGATATGGGTCCAGATCTCGCGCGGCTTGCTGCCCATCACATGGCCTCGAATTCCATGATCACCGCGTCCACGGCCAGCACGTCCCCGGCCCTGGCACTCACCCTTGCCACCCTTGCCCGCCGCTCGGCCTTGAGCACGTTTTCCATCTTCATCGCCTCGACAATAGCCAGCGCCTGGCCCTCCTCGACCAGATCGCCCTCGACCACGTCCACCCGCACGATCTGCCCCGGCATGGGGCACAAGAGGAACCGGCTCATATCGGGCGGCGTCTTGACGGGCATCAGGTCCATCAGATCCGCAACATGGGGCATCACCACCCTGGCCATCAGGTCGGCGCCACGATAGCGCATACGGAAGCCCGACGTCATCCGGTCCATCTTGACGTGCAGCACGTGCCCGTCGATCTCGGCCGTGGTGAGGCTTGTGCCCGGCTGCCAGCCATCCTCGATCAACAGCCCCCGCCCGTCATCGGTCATCAGCACGAAGGATTCGTCCGATTTCGGGATGGAGAAATTCCAGCGCTCGGTCCCGATGATCACGCTGCGCTCGGCGGTCACGTGCCGCCGCGTCAACGGCGCCGGTTCGAGAAAGCCACGGGTTTCGAGCTGGTAGGTGGCCCGGCAGGCCAGCGCCGCCAGCCTGAGCGTGGTTTCACCGTCGAGCTTTACGCCCGAAAACCCTTCGGGGAATTCCTCGGCAATGTAGTTTGTCGAAAGCCGCCCTTCCCGGAATCGCCCCTGCGTGGTCACCGCCGAAAGGAACGGAACATTATTGCCCACACCGTCGATATCGAACTGGTCGAGCGCCACCGTCAGTCCGTCTATGGCCTCGATCCGCGAGGGCGCCCAGGTCACGAGCTTGGCAATCATCGGGTCGTAATAGGGGCTGATCCCGCCCCCTTCCTCGACCCCGGTGTCGTTGCGCACCACGAGCTGCGCCGACGCCTCCTCGGCCGGGGGCCGGTAGCGCTTGAGCCGCCCCGTCGAGGGCAGGAAATTGCGATAGGGGTCCTCGGCGTAGATGCGCGCCTCGACGGCCCAGCCGTTCAGTTTGACCTGATCCTGGCTCCAGCGCAGCTTCTGCCCAACGGCGATGCGCAGCATTTCCTCGACGAGATCGAGCCCGGTCACCAGTTCGGTCACCGGATGCTCGACCTGCAATCGCGTGTTCATTTCGAGGAAGTAGAAATTGCGGTCCTTGTCGACGATAAATTCGACCGTCCCCGCGCTCACATAATTGACCGCCTTTGCCAAGGCGACCGCCTGCGCGCCCATCTTCTCGCGCGTCTCGGTATCGAGAAAGGGCGAGGGCGCTTCCTCGATCACCTTCTGGTTGCGCCGCTGGATCGAGCATTCGCGCTCGCCAAGATGGATGCAATTGCCTTGCGCATCGGCGAGGATCTGGATTTCGATGTGGCGCGGCTCCTCGATATATTTCTCGATGAACACCCGGTCGTCGCCAAACGCGGCGGCCGCTTCCGATTTCGCCCGCTCGAACCCTTCGGCGACATCGGCATCGGATCGGACGATCCGCATTCCCTTGCCGCCGCCGCCCGCCGAAGCCTTGATCATCACCGGGTAGCCGATTGTCCCGGCAATCCGGGCCGCCTCCCGGGGCGTTTCGATCACCCCCATATGCCCGGGCACCGTCGACACTCCCGTCTCGGCGGCAATTTTTTTCGAGGTGATCTTGTCGCCCATGGCCTCGATGGCCTTGACGGGCGGCCCGATGAAATAAATCCCATCCTGGCGCAGCCGCTCGGCAAAGGCCGGGTTTTCCGAAAGGAACCCATAGCCCGGATGCACCGCCACCGCCCCCGTCTGCTTGCAGGCGGCAACGATCTTTTCGATATCGAGATAGCTCTCACCCGCCGGCGAGGGCCCGATATGGACGGCCTCGTCGGCCATTTTTACGTGCAGGGCTTCCCGATCGGCGTCGGAATAGACGGCGACGGTGGCCATCCCCAGCTTCCGCGCCGTCTTGATGATCCGGCAGGCGATTTCCCCGCGATTGGCTATGAGGATTTTGGAGTACATCGGTCAGTCGCCCTCCTCTAAATCTAGGCTTTCGCGTATTTCCGATAGTGTTCTTTCCTCATATTTCCAGTATGCGGGGCCAGCTATTGATGCCCATTCGAAGCCTTGCTCACGTGCAACTATAAGTGCAGATGATGAGAGGCTATGTTCCTGCTCCCTGAACAAAACCTTCCTGTCACTGATTACAATACATTTAATCTGATCATCAAATACGGATTCAAGCACGGAGCCATGCGGAATATCAGCTAGGCTGAAAGAAAAATTGGATTTTCTGCGCCGCTCTTTTTGTAACGCCTCCTTGTCACCTGGCTCGGTTTCAACATCAGTCTTAGGTGTTACATTCAGGCCGTCGATCATTTTTAGAATTGCAGTGGGTTTGTCTGGCGAGATTCTGAAAAATTCCCGTGCTGATCGAACCCGATGATCTCCGAATGCCTCGTGGAGCGCCTTCTCCCATCGCGCGGCGTCCTCAACTTCAGCAGCGTAAAATGCTTCGAAAGGCATTGGAACTCCAGATGAATCCAACTGGCGCATACGGGTTTCAATTGGTCCACTTGTGATGCCAATCTTTATTAGCCCAGGCATTGCTGCATTGGTCAAAACGTAAACTATCGACATTCCCCCTCCTCACAGCGGAATATTCCCATGCTTTTTCACCGGCCCCTGCGCCGTCTTGTGCCGCAGGGTCTCGAAGGCCCGCGCCACGCGGCGTCTGGTGTTGTGGGGCATGATCACATCGTCGATGAAGCCGCGTTCCGCCGCGACGAACGGGTTGGCGAACCGGGCCTCATACTCTTTTGTGCGGGCAGCGATCTTCTCGCCGTCCGCCAAGTCCGACCGGTACAGAATTTCCACCGCCCCCTTGGCCCCCATCACTGCGATTTCCGCGCTCGGCCAGGCGTAATTCACATCGGCGCGGATGTGCTTGGACGCCATCACGTCATAGGCCCCGCCATAGGCTTTTCGCGTGATCACCGTCACCTTGGGCACGGTTGCCTCGGCATAGGCGAACAGCAGTTTGGCGCCGTGCTTGATGATCCCGCCATATTCCTGCGCCACGCCGGGCAGAAAGCCCGGCACGTCCACCAGCGTCAGGATGGGAATTTCAAAACTGTCGCAAAACCGGATGAACCGCGCCGCCTTCTTGGAGGCGTTGATGTCGAGGCATCCGGCCAGCACCATGGGCTGGTTGGCGACGACCCCAACCGTCTGCCCGTTGAGCCGGACAAACCCGATAAGAATATTGCCCGCATGTTCGCGCTGGAGTTCGAGAAAATCGCCTTCGTCGGCAATCTTTTCGATCACTTCGCGCATGTCGTAGGGAGTGTTGGCATTGGCTGGGATCAGCGTATCGAGGCTGTCCTCGCGCCGGTCGATCTGGTCGTTGGTTGCCACGCTCGGCGCTTTCTCGCGCGCCGACAGCGGCAGGAAATCGAAAAGTCGCCGCACTTCAAGCAGCGTTTCGATATCGTTTTCGAACGCGGCGTCGGCCACCGAGGAAATTTTTGTATGGGTCGAGGCCCCGCCCAGTTCCTCATGGGTCACCGTTTCGTTGGTCACGGTCTTGACCACGTCGGGGCCGGTCACGAACATGTAGCTGGTGTCTTTGACCATATAGATGAAATCGGTCATGGCGGGCGAATAGACGGCGCCGCCTGCGCATGGCCCCATGATCACCGAAATCTGCGGCACCGCGCCGGATGCCTGCACGTTACGCCAAAACACTTCGGCATAGCCGCCCAGCGACGCCACGCCCTCCTGGATGCGCGCGCCCCCGGAATCATTGAGCCCGATGATCGGCGCGCCGTTCTGCATCGCCAGATCCATGATCTTGCAGATCTTCTGTGCATGGGTTTCCGAGAGCGAACCGCCGAACACGGTGAAATCCTGCGAGAACACATAGGTCAGCCGTCCGTTGATGGTGCCCCAGCCGGTCACCACCCCGTCGCCAGGCACGATCTGTTCGTCCATGCCGAAATCGCGCGTCCGGTGGGTGACGAACATGTCGTATTCTTCAAAACTGCCCGGATCGAGCAGCACGGCGAGCCGCTCGCGCGCCGTCAGCTTGCCCTTGGCGTGCTGGGCTTCGATCCTGCGGGCGCCGCCGCCCTGCCGTGCCTGGTCCCGCCGGTCTTCAAGCGCGTCGATCACGTCCTGCATTCTGCCCTCCCTGTCAGGCGCCGTGCGTCAGGCATAACCATGTATAAAAATATGCTACATGGCGCGCATGTTCGACGCCAGCCTTGAGCAGGTGGCGCACTGCATATCGACGGCACGTATCGATTCCCCTTTGGCAATCGAGGTCTCGGTCCAGTCGGGCCGATGCACCATCGTGCCCTTCACAATCCGATAGGCAGCGTCGCCGACGAGGCGGCGGAGTCCGGTGCGGGAAAGTCCCTATTGGGCAATGCCTGAGGGGCTGATGGGATTGGTCCTGAGCACCAGTGCGGATTGAGGATCCGTCGCGCGCTGTGATTCTTAATGGGAAGTAAAGATTATATAGACTCTTTCCCCGAGTTATGGTGAAATATAGAAGGCGATATATACTGTTATGCAAATCAATCGAGAAGAGTTCTCGCAAGTGGTTTAAGCAGTCGCCTTGTACAGCTGGGCGTATATATCCGTATGCAGCGCATAGTAGTTTATGACTATGATCAAATCGGGTAATCCCCTGGCATATTTATAAGCATAATAAATTATGGCCTGACACGATTGCTGTGTGAGGAAGGGTAGTTCTGTTCTCTTTTTGAGGGCGGGGCGGAGTGTCTTTTGAAACTGGAAAACTTTCAGCCTGCCAATTTGAGTTGGCAAGGAACGAGGAAGTTTTGTGCCCCAGAGGCAATAAAATAAACATGGAGTGAACAAAATGTACAAGCTTCTCGTGACGACAGCCGTAGCAAGCGGGATGATATTGACGGCGGGCAGCGCCTTTGCAGGTAATAAACCCAAGTATCCGAAACCCACTGTTCCGGAGCCGCCCTGCGTGGAGTGTCTCAACGACGCGATCAACATCGAGCAGCTCGTTTCCGGCTTGCAGGTTGCTTTCAACAGCATCTCAGAGGTCGGCGACGTGACCGATGTGACCCAGACAGCGTTGAACGCCGCCAATCTCATCAGCCTCGACGGCATGGATCTGGGTGAGGGGGGCGTGGCCGACGGAATCGGCAAGGTGGTGCAGACAACCAACGCTTCGCTGGCGCAACAGGCCGATAACGACCTGTTTGGTGGCACGAAATCGGCGCTCGAAAATATCGAGCAGGCGGCCACCAACGTCGTTAACGTCTTCTCCGGGCCCGAGGTCAATGAGATCGTCCAGGCGGCCAACAGCTCGCAATGGGCCAACAACGTGATCACCTTCGGCAAAGGCGGTTACGATGCCGATGCTCTCTATGACGCGGACGATGTCCTGCTGCCCACCCAGTCGGCGCTCAACGCCGTCAATCTGATCACCGTGGGCATGCTGAACGGCAGCGGAAATCAGTATTCCAACAGCGCTCAGGAGGCCATCAACTCCATGACATACGCCGGAGGCGGCATCATGCCCTTCGGTTATGGCGGCGGTGGCTACAACCACAGCATCGATATCTACGATGTAGGCCAGACAGCGACCAACATCGCCAACGTGGTCTCGGCCACTGGCATTGCCGGTGTGGATTGCGGCTGCGTATCCGTGCTGCAAAACGCTGCTGCCGATCAGTATGCGTTCAACGATCTGTCAGGCTCGGGCTGGAATACCGATCTGAACAACATCGTTCAGAACGCGACCAATATCGCCAACTCGATCAGCTTCCTGGCTGCGGCCGACTGATCCTTACCCAAACTGTGCCGCCGGAACGCGTGTCCGGCGGTACAGCCTGCCGGATTTGAAGCGCCGGACGGGGAGGCAAGACCATGAAACACATCAGCTTCGCTGTTTTCTGCCTCCTTGGGGCCGGTGGTGTCAGTGCGCAGGAATTGGCCCCCAGTTTTACCCAGTTCTTCGCTCAATCCCAAGAGGCTCTTCAGGCCATGCTGGAGTCGCCGGCCGACGAGGGCGCTCTGCCCGCCGTCGACGTGCTTGTCTCCGACGCCGATCCGCGCAATGTGTCTCTGACACAAGCCGGTCTCAACGCGGTCAATTTCGTATCGTCCAACGCCGACCTTAATGCCGTTGTCCAGGAGTTTTCCGGACGCCAGGCCATCGACAACCGCATCTCTTCATCGTCCATCAAAGCCGACGTGCTGTATTCGGTCGATCAGGCCGGAGCCAACTACGCCAATATGCTGCGCGGGCAAACGATCAACCTTGCCGATCAGGAAATGACCGCTGAGGCGGAGCAGATCGTCTCCAATCGTCTGGCCGCGGGCGGCTCTTTTTCCGACATCGTCCAATCGGGCACCAATGTCGTCAATATCGCAATGGCCGATCACGCCATCGGCACCGCCGAGCAGGTGATCGACGAAGGCGCTGTCCAGCGGGTCATCAACCAGATCGAGCTGGATGCCGGCGCCACGGTGAGCGGGCAGATCGAGCAGAATGGCGTCAATTTCGGCAACGTGATGGTGGCTGAACGGGTCGATGATGTGACGCGGCTTTTTGCCGGTGACCAGATCGTCGAGAACACCGTGATCCTCAATGGCTCGACAGTGCCGCGCATAAGCCAAACGGGCAGCAATATCGCCAATTATTTCGCAGCATCGTCGATCGGCACCGTGCGGCAGCTCTCGATCGGGGAGCAGCGGGTGACCAACAGGGTGCTGGGCCCTGATGGCGAATATTTTTCCCACCCCAACATCGTGCAGACCGAGCTCAACTATCAGGGCGCGTCCAACGTCGTGAACCTGATGGTGCTGCGAAACAATCAATCCGCGAATCAGCAACCGGTGCTCGTTGAGCAGACTGCCGAGTTTGAGCAATCGGCGAGCGGGACTTCCGGGCAGTCCCAGACCGGGAACGTCATTGTCATCAGCCGTTGAGCGGGAAAATTCCGCCATAAAGCCAAATGCTGGCGTGTGTGGCGCAGCGCTTTCCATGGTTTCAGGGTAAAGGCATTGCTGTTGCACGATTGACATTCTCGTGCGCCGGTGCCAGCTTTTTTCAGCTCCGGGGTGAGGTGCCATGCTCAATATCGTCCGTCAGATCTGCGTCGTTCTGATGATCATGTCACCCGGAGCGGTCTTGGCGCAGATCGCGCCGCCCGAGCCGCCAGTGGTAGGGCCGGGGGGCGTGGTTGAGGCGGCGCCTGGCCCGCAGCCGGCTGTTGCTCCTCTTGCTCCCGTGCCGATGCCGGCGCCCGATTCCGGCGCCGTAACGCAGGTTCCTGATGCTGAAGAGGGCGCATCGGAGAGCCCGGCGCCCGAAGCTGCCGCGGGCGAGGCGACGGAAGAGGCCGGTCCGGCATTCGACATTACCCCGTTTCTGACGGCAATGGTGGAGTTGCGGGGCGCCGCGCTGACCTGCGAGCCGTTTGTTGGCGACAACCCGACGGCGCGCACGGAAGGGGTTGTGCAGTTTTTTGCGCAGCTCAACCAACAGCTTCCAGAGCTTGCCAATGAGACTACCCAATCGTCGCTAAGGCGCTTCATTGGTTCTCAGGCAGCGGTGCTGTGCCAGGACATGCTCAATGTCGCGTTCGTCAAGTATGGCCTCAATGCCGCGTACTATCAGAGTGAAAAGCCTGAGCAATGGCCTGCGGCCCCGGCAATGCAGCCCGGGCAGTGGTGCTCGCTGGATTTTTGCCTCGACCGCTAGAGCAGTTCCAGCATAAGGGGCGAAGTGCTCTTCCGTCCGGACTTGTGTAAAGATTCGAGTTTAGATCGCTTTACCGTTTCCTTTAGCCGATGAAAACGATCTGGAGATCGAGCGGACTGCATATCAGGATATGCATTGCTCGCCGATACAGTCGACAGTGCGCCTGTGTCGCGATTGCCACAATGGTGGGAAGTTTTCTTTTGCGTGTTGACCGCGAATTCGCCTACGAAGATAATCGGATACTGACTTGTGGGGTTATCCTATGCGTCTAAGCAGATTGTTGTTGATCGGCGTTGTTTCGATCACCTCTGTTAACCTGCCGCAATTCGCACTGGGCAATGGCCTTGGCGAATCCAGACCGTTTCAGTTCCGCACCGATTCACAGCGCCAGGTCCTCTTGACGCTGGAGCGCACCCGCCTTGAAATGCTGGGCCTGTTGGGCAGTGGCAGCGGCGGGCTGGGATCGGGCAGCGGCCAGACCGGCAATGCGGTGACCATTTCGGTCAGCGGTTCCAACAACAACATCACCGTGACACAGCGCAATCTCGGCAATCAGACCCAGACGACCGATTGTTCCGGGGCAAACTTCAACATCACCGGGGGAATGTACGGATGCTGATTGCCAGAGGCGTTTTGTCGGGCCTTCTGGCGGTGGCCTTGAGCGGCTGCGTGCACCTGCCCCAGATGTCACGTCCGGCGGCTCAGTTCAACGGCCCGGTCCCCCTGGCCACCAGCACACCAGCGGATGACGCCCTGCTGTGCCTCAGCCAGCGCCCGGAAGTCCGTAATTCCAGAGTGGTATTCGCCGTCCATACCATCACCGACCAGACCAATAAATTCACCAATGAAGAAGGCGGCATCGTGCCGCGCGATGTGGCCGGAATGCTGGTGACGGCGTTGCAGAAGGCCGGTGTGCGGCAGGTCAACCGCTCCAACACCGTAGTGACCGAATGGGAGATCGCCCGCGCGCGTGAGCAGATATTGGGCGATGGCGGCCCGGTAACGGTAGGCAATCAGACCGTTGATTTCCGCCCGATCGCGCCGGGATCGGTGCGCGGGTCCGATTACGTGATCGATGGCGGTATCACCCAGCTCGATTTCAATACCTATTCGGGAGGCGGAGAGGCGATCGTGGCCGGTATTGGCGCGGGGGCGCGTACCTTTGCGCTTACGGCTGCCGTCGACCTGCGGGTTACCAACACGGTTTCGACCGAAATCGTGCGGGCCGGTACCTATTCCAAGCAGGCGGTCGGGACGGAAGTCTATGCCTCGATTTTCCGCTTCTTTTCCAACGACCTCTACGATATCCGCATCGGCGATAAATCGCAGGAGGGCGTGCATGCGGGCCTGCGCTGGGTGCTGGCCGAGGCCGCCTACGATATCGTTTCCTCGATCTCGCGGCATAATGGCTCGTGCGACCGGTATCTGCCGCAGGTGACCCAGGAGCTGCGCAACGAGCAGGCTTCCCACCGCGCAACCATCGCCCAGCAGGGGTAAGCAGGCAATCAGCGGGCGGGCAGGCGTATCGATCGAGCGTCCGGCATGAGGGCTGTCTCCCTTTTTCTTTGTCATCATCTGATTTGATCGCGAATGGGCTGGTGGGCCCTGTTGCGATGCGCAGGGTTGCGTCAGCGATTGTGTCCATGGGCGAGATCGCTATAAACTCCAATTAGATCGATCCAGAAGGGCGCCGACGGGCAGTGCCGTGGCGGCTCGCCTTGCTGCCGGACGGGAAGCGGCAAACGCGGTCGTGATCGCAAAGACGACACTGGACATGCTGGTGTGGAGAGCATGATGGGCGAAATGCCGACACGGAAATTGCGGCCGACTTTGATGGACGTGGCCCGTAAGGCAGGTGTTTCGCGGGCGACGGCGTCGCTGGTGGTCCGCAAGAGCCCGCTTGTGAGCACCGAGACCCGCGCTGCGGTCGAGGCAGCCATGGCCGAATTGGGCTATGTCTATAATGTGAGCGCGGCGGGGATGCGGGCGGCGCGCAGTCGCACCATCGGCGTCATCATTCCCAACCTTTCCAACCCTTTTTTCGGAGTGCTGCTGTCGGGGATCGATCAGGTCCTGGACGGAGCGGGGCTCGCCACGTTCATTGCTCATTCCGCTGAATCGGCGACCAAACAGGATGGGTTCGTCACGCGTATGCGCGAACACGGGGCGGACGGGCTGATTGTCTGCCCGGCAGCGGGAACCGAGCCGCGCTTTGCCGAAGAGATCGGTGCATGGGGTATTCCGCTGGTTCAGGTGTTGCGCACGGTAACGCCGGACCAGAGCAATTATGTGGGCATGGACCAGGCCGGGGGCATGGGGGGGGCGGTGGCGCGGCTGGTGGAGCTGGGTCACCGGCGCATCGGCTTTGTAACGGCCAATCTGCACCACTCGGCACATGCCGACCGGCTTAATGCTTTTCGCACCGCCCTGCGCAACAATGGCCTTGCACCGGCGCTGGAACTGGAAATCGAGCCGACCCATGGGGACGCGGCGGCGCTGGCCATGGATATGGCCGGTCGGCAAGGCGCGCCCTCGGCATGGATTTGCCACAACGATGTGATCGGGTTGGGGCTGCACCGCGGGTTCTCCGACGCCGGACTGATGCCGGGCCGCGATGTGTCGATCATCGGCTTTGACAATGTTGCGGAAACCGACCTCGTGCGCCCGGGCCTCGCCTCGGTGGCGACCGAAGCTGCCGAGATCGGTACGCTGGCCGCGCAGATGCTGCTCAAGCGCATCGAGACACCGGGCGCAATTTTTGAACGTGAAACGGTGCTGACGCGGTTTATCGAGCGCGGCTCGGTCGGCGCGGTTCACGACCAAATCAAGGGAGTGGGTTGACTCGCTCGTCATCCCATATTTAGATCGATCTAAATGGATCGTGAACGATGGCTTTGCGGGCTGAGCGCGCCCGGGGAGGAGAGCCTGGGTGAATTACAAGTTCAACTTCCTGCCCGTGATCAGCAATTTCGATCAGCTTATCGCTGGCGCCCTCATCACCATTCAGCTCTCTCTGGGCGCAATTCTGATCGGCCTTATAATTGCCGTGCCGTGCGCGCTGGCCAAGACGGCGGGCCCCAGACTGCTGGTCTGGCTGGTCAATATCTATGTGGAAGTGATCCGCAACACGCCCTTTCTTGTGCAGATATTCTTTATCTACTTTTCTCTCCCCGCCCTTGGGGTGCGGTTCGATCCCAACACGGCCGCTTTGGTAGCGCTCTCGGTCAATGTGGGGGCTTACGCCACTGAAATCGTGCGCGCGGGCATCGAGTCGGTTAACGAGGGGCAGGTGGAAGCGGGTCGTGCGCTGGGCCTCAAAGGTCACCAGATCTTTCGCTATATCGTTTTGAAGCCCGCCATCCGCACCATCTATCCGGCGCTGACCAGCCAGTTTATCTATCTGATGCTCACTTCAAGCGTGGTCTCGGCGATTTCGGCGACGGACCTCACCGCTGCGGGCAACAACATCCAGTCGGCGACGTTTGCAGCGTTTGAAGTGTATCTGGTCATCACCGCGCTGTATTTCGTGCTGTCGCTTGGCTTTTCAGGGCTGTTTTCGATGATCGAGCGGGTGGCGTTTCGCTACCCGCTGGCGCGATAGGGGGGCTGGCCATGTTCAGAACCTTTGGGCCCAATGAAGTCTGGTTCATCGTTTCGGCGGTGCAATGGACGCTGCTGCTTTCTGCGGTGGCCTTTGCCGGAGGCGCCATAGGTGGCCTCGTCATTGCACTGGCGCGGGTTTCCCCCATCGCCATGCTGCGCTATCCGGCGCTGATCTTCATCCGCGTTTTTCAAGGCACCCCGCTGCTTATGCAGCTCTTTTTGGTGTTTTTCGGACTCAACATTCTGGGTGTGGGCATCAACCCCTGGGTGGCGGCGGCGGTCGCGCTGACCCTGCACGCCAGCGCCTATCTGGGGGAAATCTGGCGCGGTTGCATTCAGGCGGTGCCGCCGGGACAGGCCGAGGCCGCCTGGGCGCTGGGCCTCAACTATCGTGACCGGATGGTTTCGGTGATCCTGCCGCAGGCGTCCAAGATTTCCGTCGCCCCGACGGTGGGCTTTCTGGTCCAGCTCATCAAAGGCACGTCGCTGGCCTCGATCATCGGTTTTGTCGAACTGACGCGGGCCGGTCAGATCATCAACAATGCAACATTCCAGCCCCTCACCGTCTTTTCCTTGGTCGCGGCGCTGTATTTCATCTTGTGCTGGCCCCTATCCATGTGGGCCCGGCACCTGGAGGCAAGGTTTGCCGTTGCGACGCAACGGTAATCTGTTGCCATCAACTCAAAGGGAGAGAAAAAATGACGATTTCGAGAACATTGCTCGGCTTCGCCGCCGCGGCCCTCGCTGCGGGACTGGTGGCAGGGCCGGCGCTGGCGCAGTCGGCGCAAGACATCCAGGAGCGCGGGACGGTCAATATCGGCCTTCTGGTGGATTTTCCGCCTTTTGGTATCCTCGACGAACAGGGCAATCCGGATGGATATGACGCCGATGTGGGGCGGCTTCTGGCCGAAGATCTGGGCGTCCAGCTCAATCTTGTGCCGGTGACCGGCCCCAACCGCATTCCGTATCTGCTGTCCAATCAGGTTGATATCCTCGTCGCCTCACTGGGCATCACCCCTGAGCGCGCCGAACAGGTGGATTTCTCCGACCCCTATGCTGGTATCGAGATTTTCGTTTTCGGTGATGCCAATCTCGATATCGCCGACGGCGATGATCTTGCCGGGCACAACATTGCCGTGGCGCGGGCGTCGACCCAGGATACGGCGATCACAGAAATTGCTCCGGCAACGGCCAATATCCAACGTTTCGATGATGACGCGACTGCGGTGCAGGCGCTGCTGTCTGGCCAGACCGAACTGATGGGGGCGTCCAACGTGGTCATCAGCCAGATTCAGTCCATGGCGCCGGACCGGTTCGATACCAAATTTTCCCTGCGCCAACAGAGCCAGGCCATCGCCGTGCGGCCGGGCAATGATGAATTGCTGGCCTATATCAACGACTTCCTTGATCGCGTCAAAGAGGATGGACGGCTCAACGCCCTGCATGAAGAATGGGTTGGTGGTCCGCTGCCCGATTTCGTGATCTCGGGCGAGTAAAAAGCACAGAGCGGAGAGCAGGCCATGAGCACAGTTCCCAATGATGCAAGTCCAGCCACCGTCGGCGTCCCCGCTGTCCGGATGGTCGGCGTGGAAAAGTGGTATGGCAATTATCATGCGCTCCGCGACATCAATCTGGAGGTCGCGCGCGGCGAAAAAATCGTCGTGTGCGGTCCCTCTGGCTCGGGGAAATCGACGCTGATCCGGTGCATCAACCAGCTCGAAACCGTGCAGGGCGGTACGATCACGGTCGATGGTACCGAACTGACCGCGAGCTCGGCCAATGTCGAAAAAATCCGCCGCGACGTCGGGATGGTGTTTCAGCAGTTCAATTTGTTTCCGCATATGACTGTGCTGGAAAATTGCATGCTGGCGCCGATGAAGGTGCGCGGCATCGCCCGCAAGGAAGCGGAGGCGACGGCGCGGACGTATCTCGACCGGGTTCGAATCCCGGAACAGGCGGATAAATATCCGGCGCAGCTGTCGGGCGGGCAGCAGCAAAGAGTGGCGATCGCCAGGGCGTTGTGCATGAATCCCAAGCTCATGCTGTTCGATGAACCCACCTCGGCGCTCGATCCGGAGATGGTCAATGAGGTGCTGGATACGATGATCGATCTGGCGCGAGAGGGGATGACTATGCTGGTGGTAACCCACGAAATGGGATTCGCACGCAAGGTCGCGGACCGTGTGATTTTCATGGACAAGGGGGAGATCGTTGAAGTCGGTGAACCCGAGAGTTTCTTTTCCAATCCGCAGAATGAGCGCACCCGCACCTTCCTCGGCCAGATCGGCCATTAAGCGATTAATCGGGGACTATTGATGACCGAGACGATTTTGATGTTCGAGCCGCTACTCGATCCTTTGCAGGCGCGGCTTGAAGCGCGCTACGATATCTTGTGGGCCAAGGATGCCGGTGGCGATACGCGATATGAGAACATTCGTGCTGTCGTTTCAGGCGGTGGGACCGGGCTCCCCGATGCGTGGTTCGACCGGTTGCCCAACCTGGGGTTGATCGCCATCAATGGCGTGGGCACCGACAAGGTCGATCTCGATGAGGCGGCCAAGCGGACCATCCACGTTGCCACCACCCCAAATGTTTTGACCGATGATGTTGCCGATCTGGGACTCGCGCTGACGCTGGCGGTACTGCGCTCATTGCGTAAGGGCGAAAATCTGGTGCGGGACGGACGTTGGGCGGCAGGGGAGAAGCTGCCGCTGTCCCGATCGCTCAAGGGCAAAAAATTCGGCATTGTCGGGCTGGGACAGATCGGCCAGGCGATGGGCGAGCGTGCCGCTGCCTTCAGGATGGACGTCGGGTTCTGGAACCGCTCGTCCAAGATCGTAGCGGGCTGGACCTCGTTTGCGTCGGTCGAAGAGCTTGCCGGCTGGGCCGACATTCTGGCCATTGCAGTCGCGGCGACGCCCCAGACCAACGGCTTGGTCGATGCCTCTGCGCTGGCGGCTCTGGGGGAAGAGGGCGTTCTGGTCAACGTCGCGCGCGGCAGCGTGGTCGACGAAGCCGCCCTGCTCGACGCGCTGGAAAGCCGGGCGATCGCCGGGGCAGGTCTCGATGTCTTCCTTAATGAACCGGAGATTGATCCGCGGTTCTTCGCGCTCGACACGGTGTTTCTGGCCCCGCATCAGGGCAGCGCTACTGTGGAAACCCGAACCGCCATGGCCGAACTGGTGTGGGACAATCTCGACGCGTTCTTTGCCGGGCGGGTGCCGCCTACGTCGCTGACCGCTGACCGGTTCGCATGACCTGCGCGAGAGGATGGTGAGCGTCAGGCCTTGCGCACCGAGCTCCGCCAGACGGGCAGCGCTTCGAACCGGGTGGGTTCGCGAAGGGTGTCGGAACGGGTCGGCTGATCGATCAGGCTGACGATGTACTGGGCGATGGCATCGACCGGCTGGGCGAAGGTGGTGAGTTGGTAGGAGGACCAGCCCGCCTGCTCGATATCATCGAAGCCGACAACGCTCAGATCGTTCGGGATGCGCAAGTGGAAATCATGGCGCGCCGCATCCATGAATCCCAGTGCCAGCAAATCGGTGACGCAGAAAACGCCATCCGGACGGTCTGATTGTCCGAGGATGAGCCGGGCGGCCTCAACGCCAGAGCTATAGGCTGTAGGCCCGCGCCTGATCACGTCGACGCTGGTTCCGGCTTCGTGCGCCGCTGCGACAAACGCTGTCTCCCGAGCCGCGAGTGAAGCCGAGCCAACCTCGGACGTGACAACGGCCATCCGCGAGCAGCCGGCTTCTTGCAGCATGGCAAAGGCCGCGCGCGCTGAACGGCGGTTGGAGACGACGATTGAATCCGGTCCGGGAACGGGGTCGTCGCGATTGATTAAGATGACATGCTGGCCATTGGCGAGGCAGGTTTCGATCAGGGAAGGATCGGGCTGGCCCGAAAGCACAATGGTGGCATCGGCGCGATAATGCAGCGTCTGGCGCAGGGCGGCTTCAGAATTGGTGGCCTCGCCGGAGGTGTTGATCACCATGGCGACCTTGTTGGCGTTCTGGAGGTGCCGGGTGAGCGATGTCAACATGCGGGATTGGTGCGGGGTGTCGATATTGGCACCGACAAGCGAGACGATATTGCTGCGATCATGGATGAGGCCGCGGGCGAGGTGGTTGACGTGATAGCCCAGCTCCGCTGCCGCCGCGAGTACCCGCTGGCGGGTGGATGGAGAGACGCTGGCGCCTTGCGTGAAGGTGCGGGACACGGCGGATCGTGAGACCCCGGCGCGGTCGGCGACCTGCTGGGCGCTGACGAAAGTTTTGCCTGAATTCTTGTCCACGTGCTTGCGTTCCCTGGCCGAATCCTGGTGGCGGTTTCTCTGAAACAGTCTCTTGCACACCTGTGCTGTGGGTTCAATGATTTCAACGAGTTGATGAGGCGGTTTGCCATGTAGTCCTACAATGTAAGATTATATTGACGCTGCATGAGGCCTCGGCCTACACGAGAGGGAGACAGTGGCCAAGGGTAGGAGGCGCGGCGCCATGATGGATATGACGGTACTGCTCAGCGAGCAGGACAGAGAGGTTTTCGAGCTTTCGGGGCAGGGCAAGCGGGCCGGACCGGGCAAGCGGCCAGCCCTGATGGTGATCGATGTCAGCTATGCCTTTTGCGGCGAAAAAAGCGAGCCGATCGCGGAGTCGGTCAAGAAGTGGCGCACCTCGTGCGGCAGCATTGCCTGGGACGCGCTGCCCCGGATCGCGCGGCTTTTGGAGACGGCGCGGGCGCGCAATCTGCCGATAATCTACACCACCGGCCAGCGGCGGCAGGATGGTTGGGACAGCGGCGCGTGGCGCTGGAAGAACCGCCGCGTGGGCGAAGGTGCGCCCGATCTGGGCGTCGATGGTTACGATATCATGCCCCAGATCGTACCCGAGAGCCGCGACATCGTCATCCGCAAACTCAAGCCCAGCGCGTTCTTTGCCACGCCGCTGCAAGGGTTCCTGACCCAGTTGGGGGTCGACTCGCTGATCATCGCGGGAACGACCACCAGCGGGTGCGTGCGGGGCACTGTGGTTGATGCGTTCAGCCTCAACTACAAGGTGTCGGTGGTGGGCGATTGTTGCTTCGATCGCTACGAAGCATCCCATATTATGAGCCTGTTCGACATGAACGCCAAATATGCCGATGTGATCAGTGCCGAGGAGGCCGATGCGGCGCTGAAAGCGTTGCCGGACGGGCTTTTCGAGCTTCCGGGCCGGTAAAAACCCCTGCCGGACCGGCCATGAAGTCCAGGCAAACCTTGAGCAAAAAATGCATGGACCTGTGCAAAATCAAGCACCGGGATGGCAATAAATTGCCAACCGGAAATTGGGAGCGCCCGGGGACGCCGGTTCAGGCCCGGGTTGCTCCCGTCAATGCCTCTTTGGCGGTCGCCCGCCGGAGGGTGGCGACGAGGACGAGGCCGGTCAGCCCGATCAGGGCGAACAGCGGATAGATGTGCGCCCAGCCGAAGCGCTCGACCCAGACGGCGAACAGGGCCGGTCCGGCCAATTGACCGATCGAGGAGGCTTGCTGGACCAGCCCCAGCGCCAGCATCAATTGCGTGGCGCCCGGAGCAAAGCGCGGCATGCTGGCAATGACCGAGGCGGGGAGCAGCGCGGCGAACCCCATGCAGGCGATGGCCGCCACGGCGAGCAGGGCGGCGGGCATGGCGGGGGAAAAGATCGCGAACCCGGTGACGCCAACAACACCAAACACCCCGGCAAGGATCACGGTGAGGGAAACGCCGGCGCGCAGCACAAGGCCCGCACCGATATTGCCCACGGCATTGGCGGTGAGAATGGCGGCTGAAAACGCGCCCGCTGTCGCCAGCGACAGATCGAGCCGCTCGATAAGGAAGGTGGGCAGGAAAGTGGCGAGCGCAAAATACTGGATGGTATAGAGCGCAAAGCACAGGGCCAGCAGCAGCGGGATCGGGGCGCGCAACGCGTCCCACGCAGCGCGGGGAGAGAGTCGGGCCGGGCGGGCGATTGCCTGGCTCGAACGGCCCCCAACCCCGAGCAGCACCAGGGCGTGCAGGGTCGCCAACGAGCCATTGAATATCCACAACACCCGCCAGTCACCCTGCATGATGAAGGGGCCCGCCACCATCATCGCCAGTGCGCCGATCGGGATGTAGGCCGACCAGAAGGCAAACACCACCTGTTGATGGCCGGGGGTGACGGCGCTGCGCAACAGCGGCGGACACGCAACCACCATGGCGAGAAATCCGGCCCCTTCGAGGACGCGGCTGGCAATCAGCACCGGAGCGCCGGTGGCGGCGGCACCGATAAAGCTGCCCAGAGCGATGGCCAGCAGGCCGGTGATGACGACGGCGCGGGTGCGAAAGAACGACACCAGATAGCCGGTGGCGAACCCGCCGATGACGCCAAGGAGCGCATAGGCCCCGGCCACCCAGGAAATGGTGACAAGGCTCAGGCCCAGATCAACCTGGAGCATGGGGACGGCGATGGCGAGCTTGCCGATCTGGCAGGCACCGATGATGCCGGCGATGATGATCAGGCAGACCTGCGTCCAATCGGTGGTGTGCGGCAAGGTCCTCTCCCCTTTTCCTTGTGGTCCGTTTGCCAGCCGCAAGGCGGATGGGCAAGGGCAATGGCGCAGGCGCGGCGCGATTGGGGTTTTAAGACAGCAGCGCAAGGGCAGGTCCCGATGGCGGCGCTGGGGCGTGGGATGCGGGGTGTTCTGGCTGCTGGCCTTGGCGACTTGGGTGGGCTCAGCTGCCCCTCATCCGGTGCGCTTTGCGGTCCCCTTATCCCCGGATGGGGGAGAAGGGCGCGCACTTGGTAGAGGCTGGGGAAAAAGCGGGGGGCGCTGCCGGTTACTGGATCCCGGATCCGGTATGCTCAAGCGTTGCGGATCGTGCGCGCGGTGTGGTTGGTGCGTATGAGGATTTCCGGGAACGGCGGGAAAACAGGCAGGCGTGGGGACTGGGGCTTGATCTCTCCCCGGCCCCTTCCCCTGAAGGGGAGGGGGAAGGGCGCGGTGGTGGTGGCGGGGGCACGGTTTTGACTCTGCCGGTTACTGGATCCCGGATCAGGTCCGGGATGACAGCGTTGGGGCATGGGGCGCGGGGTGTACTGGCTGCTGGCGACTCGGATGGGCTCAGCGGCCTCTCATCCGGCCGCTTTGCGGCCATCTTCTCCCCCGGATGGGGAGAAAGGGGAGATGAACGCGGCGCGATTGGGGTTGAATAAACTCCGGGGAACCGCAAAACTGGCGTGTCCGGCGGGGTGAGGGGGCCGGGGGAGGCCGTCCCTTGGGGGCCGGGCGCGGGATGGAGCACCAAGAGATCGATGGGCCGGGACTGGTGGACCTGCTGCGGCGCAGGGCGGGGCTGGTCGCGGTCGTGCTTGCGCTCTGCCTTGGTGGTGCCGGGGGAGCGGTGCTGGCGCTGACGCCGCTCTACAGCGCCTCGGCGCTGGTGCTGGTCGATCCCTCGCGCACCTTGCTGCTCGACCCCGAAACCGTGGGGGCGCGTCCGGCGGCGGACGGGGTGCGGGTGGAGTCCGAAGTTGAAATCCTGCGCTCGGATGCGGTGCTGCTCGATGTGGTGATCGCGCTCGATCTGGCCGGAGATGCGGAATTTATAGGTCCCAGGGGCTGGGGCGAGCGGCTGCTGGCGCTGCTGGGGGCGGGGGAGGCCGCGCCGCCGCAAGGCGATGTGGCGCTGCGCACGGCGCTCGACGGATTAAAGCAAACCATATCCGTGCGGCGGCGCGGCCAGACGGCGGTGATCGCCATCGAGGCGCGTTCGCGCGATCCGCACAAGGCGGCGCGCATCGCCAATGGACTGGCCGCCGCCTATATCGACGCGCAAACCCTCGCCAAGATCGAAGGGGTTCTGGCAGCCAGCGCCGTGCTCGACGCGCGGGTGGAGCTGGCGCGGCAGGCGGTTTTGCGCGCTGAGGCGGCGCTGGCCGGGCTGACCGAAGTCGGGAGTGAGGGTGAGGCGGAGAGTGCGGTTGTGCCGGCGGGGTTCGAACCGGGGCAGGCGGGCGGCGACGGGATTGGCGGGATGGGCAACGCGGAGGCGCGGCGGGCGGTGGATGTGGCGCGCAGTCACTATCACGGGCTGTTGGAGCGCAGCGGGGCGCTCAGCGTCGAGGCGGAGTTGCAGATCGCCGACAGCCGGATCGTTTCGGCGGCGCTGGCGCCGATGGCGCCGAGTTTTCCCAATACGCAACTAATCCTCATGGCCGCCGGGTTTATCGGATTGGGGCTGGGGGTCGGGCTGGCGCTGATCACCGAGCATGTGGTGGGCGGGTTTTCGGGCGAAAACCAGCTGGCGCTGGTCACGCAACTTCCCGTGGTGGGCACGGTGCCGCGCCAGCGGTTGGCGGGCGGCATCGAGACGGTGGCCGATGCGGTGATTGCCGCGCCGCTCTCGCCCTTTGCCGAAGCGGTGCGCCGGGTGCGGGCCGGGATCGACCAGCATCTGCGCCGGGCGGGGAGCGTGGAGGCCGCGCGGGGGACGGTGCTCGTCGTTGCCTCGGCGGTGGCGGGAGAGGGCAAATCCACGCTGGCGCTGTCTCTGGCGCGGGCCTCTGCGCAGGCGGGCAAAAAGACCCTGCTGATCGATTGCGACCTGCGCGATCCGGTGATCCACACCCTGATGGGGCTCGCTCCCGGCACCGGATTGGTCGATTATCTGAGCGGGCGCGGCGGGGGCGAGGCGCTGGCGGCGCTGGCCTGCCATGAGCCTGAAACCGGGCTGAGCGTGGTGGTGGGCGCGGGGCGTCCGGACAGTGCCACCGACCAGTTGATCGCCGGAAGCGCCTTTGCAGACCTGATCGCGGCGGCGGCGAGAACTTTCGAATGTGTGGTGCTCGATACCCCGCCGGTGCTCTCGGTGGTCGACGGGCAGTATGTTTCCCAGTATGCCGATGCGGTGTTGTTCGTGGTGCGCTGGTCATCGACGGCTCAGGCCGAGGTGCGCAAGGCGCTGGCGCGGCTCGAACAGGCGAAAAACCCGCGGGCGCTGACGCTGGGCGTCCTCAATCAAAAGACGCGCGGCAAAAAGCGTCATGACAGGACCTATGATATCCATCCCCACACAAGACAGTGAACCGGCCATCGCCTTTGGAACCTCGGGCCTGCGCGGCCGGGCCGAAGGCTTCACCAAGGCGGCGGTGTTTGCCCATGTGGCGGCGTTTCTCGACACGGCCTGTGGCGCGAGCGCGGCGCGCCGGGTGGTGATCGGGCGCGATCTGCGCCAGTCGAGCCCGCAGATTGCCGGGCTGGTGGGCGGCGCGGTGCGGGCATTGGGCTGGGAGCCGGTCAATGGCGGGACGGTGCCGACCCCGGCGCTGGCTGCCTATGCGTTGGCGCGAAACCTTCCGGCGATCATGGTGACGGGCAGCCATATTCCGGCAGACTATAACGGGTTGAAATTTTATCGCCCCGAGGGGGAATTGCTCAAGGCCGACGAAGCGCCGATCCGGGACAAGGTGGCTCGGGGTGAGGGCGGAATACCCGAGTTTGCGCCGGAACTGGGGCCGGAAGAGCCGGGGGTGGCGCGGGACTATGTGCGGCGCTATCTCGACGCGGTTGGCGCGGACACGCTGGCCGGATTGCGCATCGGAGTGTTCGAGCATTCGGCGGTGGGGCGAGACCTGTTGGCCGAAATCCTAGCCGGGCTGGGGGCGGAGTGCGTAGCGCTGGGGCGCAGCGACATGTTCGTCGCCGTCGATACTGAGGCGGTGGAGCCGCACACCCTTGCGATGCTGCGCGCGGCGGTGGCGCGGGAGGGGTTTGACGCTGTGGTGTCGGCGGATGGCGATGGCGACCGGCCCCTGCTGATCGATGCGACGGGCAGGCAGATCAATGGCGATGTGCTGGGGGCGCTGACGGCGCGCTGGCTGGGGGCGGAAACTGTGTTGACGCCGTTGACCTCGACCAGCGCCGTTGAGGCCAGCGGGTGGTTCACAAACGTGATCCGCACGCGGATCGGCTCGCCCTATGTGGTCGAGGCCATGGCGGCGGTTGACGGCGCGGGGGTCGTCGGGTTCGAGGCCAATGGCGGATTTTTGACCGGCAGTGTGTTTGCGCTGGGGCCGGGGACCCTTGGGTCGGGGACATTGTCTCCTTTGCCGACGCGCGATGCGGTATTGCCGCTGATCGGGGTGCTGGCCGAGGCGCGGGCGCGCGGGGTGAGCGTGGCGGATTTGGCGGCCCAGCTGCCCCGGCGGGTGATGGCGGCGGACCGGCTCAAACAGATCGCGCCCGACAGGGGGCAGGCGTTTGTCGAGGCGATGGCGCGGTCGGCGCAGATGCGCGGCGATATCGATGCGGTGTTGAACCGGCCGGTGGCGATCGATACCACCGACGGGACGCGGCTGGTGCTGGGCGAGGGAAGAATCGTGCATTTCCGCCAGTCGGGCAACGCGCCGGAATTGCGTTGCTATGTAGAGACCGCGAGCGCGGCCCAAACCGAGGCGCTGCTGGCGCGCCTGATGGCGCGGCTGGCCGCCCATTTCCAAACCGAGTGAGTGTGACATGACTTCCCCAATCGATACAGCGCAAGGGCGCATCACACCGATCATCCTCGCGGGGGGCACCGGTACACGGTTGTGGCCGATGTCGCGGACGGCGCGGCCCAAGCAGTTTCTCGCGCTGGTGGGCACGCAGAGCCTGTTTCAGGAAACGCTGCTGCGGCTGGGGGGCGACACGCGCTATGGCGCGCCGGTGATCGTGACCAATGAGGAGTATCGGTTTCTGGTGGCCGAACAGGCGCAGGAAGTGGGGATCGTGCCGGCCAGCATCGTGCTCGAACCGGCGATGCGCAATACCGCTCCGGCCATTGCTGCGGCGACGCTGATCGCGGCGCGGGACGGCGAGGAGCGGCTGGTGCATGTATTGCCGTCCGATCATCTGGTGACCGTCGATGATGCCTATCGGGCGACCCTCGATATCGCCGAGCGGGCGGCGCTGGAGGGGAGTCTCGCGACCTTCGGGATCACCCCGACCGAGCCGGCCACCGGGTTCGGTTATATCGAGGCGGGGGAGAAGCTGGCTTCGGGCGCACACCGGGTGAAGCGGTTTGTCGAAAAGCCCGATGCGGAGCGGGCGGCGGCGCTGATCGCCATGGGCGACCATTACTGGAATTCGGGCATGTTCCTGTTCCGGGCCGGGGATTTTCTGGCCGAATGTGCAGCGCTGGCGACCGAGGTGCTGGAGGCTGCCGAAACGGCGGTGGCGCGGGCGTGCGAAGACCTCGACTTCCTGCGGCTCGACGCCGAGGCGTTCGCGGTGGCACCCGAGATTTCCGTCGACTATGCGATCTTTGAAAAGACCGCGCTGGCGGCGGTGGTGCCTTCGCCGATCGTGTGGTCGGACCTGGGCTCGTGGGACGCGGTGTGGAAGAGCGGCGCACGCGACGCGGACAACAATCTGGGAATCGGCAATGTGACGCTCAATGGGCTGACGCGCTCGCTGGTGATTTCGCAGGGCCATCACGTGGTGGTGGACGGGCTCGATGACGTGGTGGTGCTGGCCAGCGAGGATGCGGTTTATGTGGGGCGGCTGTCGGAGGCGCAGGCGGTGGGCGCGGTGGTCAAGCAGCTCAAGGCCGATCCGCAAACCCGGCATCTGACGGAAATCCACAGGACCAGCTATCGGCCCTGGGGCGGGTATGCCTCGGTGCTGGACGGCGAGCGGTTTCAGGTCAAGCGGCTGTTCGTCCATCCGGGCAAGCGGTTGAGCCTGCAAAAGCATTTCCACCGCTCCGAGCACTGGATCGTGGTGCGCGGCACCGCCGAGGTGCAGGTGGGCGACACCGTGCGCACTGTGCGCGAGAACGAGAGCGTCTATATCCCGCAAGGCGAACTGCACCGGCTGGGCAATCCGGGCAAAATCCTGCTCGAACTGGTGGAAGTGCAGACGGGATCGTATCTGGGCGAGGACGATATCGTGCGGGTGGAGGACGAATTCGGGCGCTCGTAAATTTGCTGTTTATCCCCGTGGTCCGGGCCCCGGTTATGCTGGCGGCGTGGGACAAAAGGGAGAGCGGCCTATGGTCAATCGTTTCGGGAACCGGGCGTCGAGCATCGACGGGCCGGCAACGCATGGATTTGCCATCACCCCCGATGATGCGGCGGAGCTGGGGGAACTGACGCGGGCGATCTTTGTGGGGGGCAGCGGGGCGCTGAGCGTGGTGCTGGCATCGGGGGCCGAAGTCAGCTTTGCCGGGCTGCCCTCGGGAGCGCTGCTGCCGGTGCGGGCGCGGATCGTGAAGGCCACCGGGACAACGGCCTCGGCGCTGGTCGGGCTGGTGTAGCGATGAAGCTCGGGCTGGGGCTGGGAACGCAAGGGGTGGTTGGCCCCTGGTGGCAGGAGGGCGACCTGTATGCCGCCGATTTCGTGCTGCGACGCTTTATGGCGGGCGGACTGGAGGCCGGATTTGCCGAAATATGCGCGTTCGACCGGGCGGGGGCGGCTTACGCCCATCGCAGCGACGGGCGGCTGGTGCGGTTTGGGTCGGGCGTGCCGCGGCTGACCCAGGACGGATTGCTGCTGGAGGGGGACGGCACCAATGCGGTGCGGCATTCCTCGGGGCTGGGACAGACCGCGAGTTGGGGGCGCAGTGGCAACGCCAATGTCACCGGCCAGCGGCTGGCGCTGGGGGCCCTGGTGCTTGAAGAGTGCACGGTGACCGGCTCGGCGGGGCAGAACCAGTGGAGCCAGTTTGCCGGCAGTGACCGGCTGACGGTGCCGCCCGGTCAGGTCGGGGTGGTGTCCCATTATATCAAAGCCGGGCAATCGCCGCGCACCCGCACCCATGCGGTGGACGGGGCCGGGGCGACGGCAACCATCTGGAATTGGGAAGACGGGGTGCCCAGCGTCAACGCCACCATCGTCAACAATCCGGGGCGGACCAGCCATGCGGGCAGCGGCAGCCAGCGGATCGGCGCGGATGTGTGGCGGGTGTGGACGGCGTTCCGCAATGAGTCGGGGATGGCGCTCTCTTATGGGGCGACGGTGATGATTTCCGACGCGGACCCCAATCCCTATGCCTCGGCCTGCTGGGTTGGCGGCAATCAGCTGGAATTGGGGGAGAGGCCGGGTTCGCTGATCCCGACGACGGGGAGCGTGGGGCACAGGAGCGCCGACAGTCTGAGCCTGCTACTGCCGCAGGCGGGGCTCGACGTAGCGCTGGTTTTTGCCCATGGGCGCGACGAGATCGGCGGCGCGGGGGCGGTGCAGCCGGTCGCGTTCGGGCGGATGGCGGTGCTGGAAAGCGTGCGGGCGGGCTAGCGTTTGCACCGGATTGCGGGCGGCCCAGACCATGCCGAGCAGCAGCCAGAACAGGGTGGCGAAATAGAGTTCCGTGGCCAGATGCAGAAAGAAAAACCCCACGCCATAGATCGCCACCCAGACGGCGAGCAGCAGCGGGGCAGTGGGGCCGGCAAGCGGCGCGCGGGCCGCGCGGACAAGGGCGGGCAGGGGGCGGACGACCAGAAAGAGGATGCAGAGCATACCGATCAGCCCGCTGCGCACGGCAAGATCGAGCCAGCCATTTTCGGCAAGGATCATCTGGCCGTGATCGAGATTGGGCTGGGGGCGAACCCGGAACCCGTCGCCGAACGGGGTGAACAGGCCGTGTTCGAGGGCCATGGCGATCCGGCCCAGCCGGACCGCATCGCCGCTATCGAGGGTTGAGGTGCCGGTGAGCGTGGCGAGGGTTTCGATCGAACGGCCAAGGGCGTTGGGGCCAAAGGACAGCTCGGGCCCCAGCAGCATGGCGGCGATAAGCAGCGGCGCGGCAAGGCTGGCGACGGCGAGAGCAGGCCGGGAGCGGGCGCGCCCGTTTTTCCAGATTATGATGGCCAGCCCGGCGAGCGCGGCGAGCAGCGCGGCTCGCGACCAGGATTGGACGAGCGCTGCCAGCAGGACACAGGCACCGGGCCCGGCGAGCCAGGGGCAGGCCAAGGGTTTGTGCCGGGCCGGGGGCAAAAGAGCGCCCACCAGCACCACGGCGGAAACCGCCATCAGCATGGGGAAGAACCGCTTCATCTTGGGATTGGCGAAGGGGCCGATGGTGTCGGAAAGCTGGCCGAAGCGGGCGGGCGTGCCGGTGAAGGCCGCGTCAAGCGCATACAGGAGCGTGAACGCAGCGACAAACAGGGCGCACCAGACCAGAAGGGCGGTTATGGCGCGGTTTTGAGTTCTGGCATCGGGCAGGGTGGAGATGAGGCCGTACCCGAGGATAAAATAGAGGGTGGGGGCGACGGTCTGGGCAAAGCGCAGCAGGCGCTGGTCTGGCGCGCCTTCGGCGTCGGGGGTGAAAAGACCCAGCATCAGGCCCAGCGCCGCCGACAGGACGAACAGCAGCAGCGCATAAAACGCGGCGGCGGGGAGACGCCGGGGCGGGCTGAGCAGCAGCACCAGCGGGATCAAGAGCAGCGACAGGGGCAGGATGGTGACCCCGATCAGATCGGCGGAATAGGGGGTGGCGAGTTGGACACCTTGCGGCGCGGGGATGATAAAGACCGGCAGGACGATAAGCAGCGCCACGAGGGGGATGGCTTTTTGCCTTGCGGGGTTTGGGGCCGGGGGCGCGAGGGGGCTCATGCGGGCGCCCGCGCGCGGAGGGGGCGCGCCCAAAAGACATGGGCGGAGGCAAACAGCGAACAGAGCGCCCGTGTGCAGATCAGCGTCGCGATGGCGAGGCAATAGTGCAAAAGGGTGGGCGGGGCGCTGGCGAGCACGGCGGCAAAGAGCATGACCGAGAGGCTGATCGAGACCAGTTCGGCGCGGGGGCGACCGGCCATGAGCAGGAACGTTTCGGAATTGCCCAAAGCGATCCGCAGGCTCTGGGCGGCGATGAGGATGGCCAGCGGGGTTTGCGCGGCCAGGGCTTTGGGGACGAACAGGGCGAGCAGCGGGGCCGCGCCGAGCCAGAGCCCCAGCGCCAGCGGCAGGGCAAGGGCCGATTGCAGGCGCGCGATGTGCCAATACAGGTGCCGCGCCGCATCGGGGGACATGGCGCAGGCCCGGGCGAAGCGGGGGGCGGCATAGGCCCCGACCGCCTGGGCGATGGTGGCCAGTAGACCGGCAACGCCGGTGAGGATGGCGAGCACACCGATTGCGACGGGATCGAGCAGAAACGGCGCGACGAGACCGTGCAGGCGGGAATAGCCGATGGTGGCAAGGCTGGTGCTCCAATAGGCCAGGATTTTGGCCCGGCCTTCGGCTTGCAGATGGGCGCGGAGGACCGGCAAGGCGGGGCCGGGGTGGAGCCGGGCGCGGGGCAGGGCGGCGAGGGCGGCGGCCACAATTGTAGCCAGGGCATAGAGCGCTGCCGGGCCATGGGGGGCAAGCGCCGGAAGGGCCAGCGCGGCGAGGGTGAGCAGCGGGACGGCGGACAGTTCCAGAAACAGCGCAAGTTCGGGGTGCTGGCGGGCTTTGCACAGGTCGGCGCGGAGCGATAGCGTCGCCTGTCCGACCCCGGCGGCGGCGAGCAGAAGGGGCGACGTGAGGGCGGGCGGCGCAAGCAGGGCGGAGGCGGCGAGGGCGATCGACAGCGCCGCGCCAAGGGTGGCGAGCCAGGCGGCGGCATGGTGGAGGGGGCCGGGCGCGGGGCCAGAGACGGCCAGAGCCCGGAGGAAAAATTTGGGCAGGCCGAGCGCGAACAGGGTGCCGAGCAGGGCGGTGGTGGCGATGGTAACGTAAAGCTGTCCGGTGGTCTCGGGGCCGTGATGGCGCATCGCGACCAGAAGCAGCGCGAAATTGATGGCGGTGCCGACCAGCCGCGCGAACAGGGTGGTTAGCGGGCGCAGGGCGGCGAGGGGGAGAACCGCCATGGCGCTCAGCTTTCCGGGTAGCCGAGGGCGGCGAGCACCGGGCCGAGGCGCTGATTGGCGCGGCGCAGCGTGGCCGGATCGTAGGCGGTGCGCCACTTTTGTGTGCCGCCGGTGTGGAAGGTGTGCGATTTTTGCGGCGCGATGGCGGTGGCGAGGCGGGCGGCAAGCGCCTGTTGATCGCCGGGCCAGCGGGCGCGGGAGGCGAAGGCGGCGCTGATGCGGGCGAGGGTTTTGGCGCGCGCCGGGCCGAAAAAATCCTCATAGCGCAGGACCAGCGTATCGGGGGCAGCGAGCCAGCCGAGATAGGGAGCGAGGCGCTGTTCGCAGGAAGGGTAGCGGGCGTCAAACCCCTCGATGGCGAGGCGCAGCCTTGCGGTGGGATCGTCAAGGCGGCGGAAGGGACGGTGCATGCGGTGCCAGCGGTTCATGGTGGCGAGGTAATGGGCTTCCGAGAGCAGGACATCGCGGGGATCGCGGCAGACGAACAGGTGCAACACGCCGGAGGCCCGCAGGGCGGTTTCGCTGTTTTGGGAATGAAAAAGATGGGCACCAGCGACCTCGCCGGGCAAGAGGCGGCCAAGGCGGCGGGCCAGCGCCTCGGGGGTGCGCGGGCGCAGGGTCAGCGAAGGGGTGGTGGCGATGAACGTGCCCCAATAGTGCGTTTCGGGCAGGGCGCGGGCGAGTTGCAGCACCAGATGGGTGCCGCTTTTGGGGATGGAATTGACCAGAACGGGCGGGCGGGCATGGGCGGCGCTGGGCCAGGGGCGCAGGGCGGCGCGGGGCAGGCGCAGTCCTATAGCCAGCGCCTTGCGCAGGACGGGGCTGGCGCGGAGCGGGGCCGTGTCGAACAGGGTGCTCATGGGGTGGCCGGGGAAAGGTCGGTTTCGAGCTGGGTACAGAGGGCGTCATAGAGAGCCAGTTCGGCATCGAGGCGGGCGATGCGCAGGCTTGCGGCGGCGGCGGAGTGTTCGAACGCGTTGATCGAGGCCTCGTCTTGCGCAGGCCGGGAGGCAAAACCGGCGGCGGTTTCCAGCGCGGTGGCGGCGCGGTCATAATGATCGCGCATGCGGGCGGCGAGCCCTTCGCGCTCACGCAGGGCATCGGCGCGCTGACGCTCGATGGCGTCGGCGATGGCGGCGCGGCGCATGGTGTCGGTGCGGGCGTCGCGGTGGGGGGCGCGGGTTCTGAAGAGGGACAGGGTTTTCATGTGAAATCGCTTTCGGTTTGCCAGCGGCGCAAGGCCTCGACCAGCGGGGTGGGAAAGCGCCAGCCGCGCGCCATCAGCTCATGGGGATAGACATTGGTGGCGTCGATCAGCTTGCGGAGGCGGGCGCGGTTGATGGCGGTGGGAACACCGAGGCGGGCGAGGGCTTCGAACCCCAGCGCGGCGAGGGTGATGGCGGGTTCGGGGACGACGAGGCTGGGCCGTTTGAACCCGGCGGCGTCGGCAAAGGCACAGGTGATCGCCTCGACGGTGGTGCGTTCGGGATAGGCATAGATAAAGCGGATCACCGGTTCGTCGAACGCTTCCATGAAGCGCAGGCAGGCAGCAAGATCGCAGACCGGGGCGCAGGCCTTGATGGTGTCCTTGCGGGCCGGAAAGACGAAGCGGTTTGATCTCAACAGGCGGGCGAGGCGGGTGAAATTGCCGTTTTCGCCCGGGCCGAAGGTGACGGCCGGGCGCACGATCACCAGCTTGCGGGCGGGGTCGGCGGCCTGCCAGTCGGTATGGATTCGTTCGGCGATGAGCTTGGAGCGGCCATAGGCGGTGGTGGGGCGCGGCGTGGTGCGCTCGTCGGCCTGCTGCTCGACCGGGCCGTAAATGCCGATGGTGGAGGCAAAGACCATAAGGCGCGTGTCGTGCGCGGCGGCGAAGCGGCACACTTCGAGCGCGCCCCGCACATTGGTGTCGAAATAGTCGCGGTCGGGGTGGCCGGGGGTGCGGTGAATGGCGGCGAAATTGTAGATCTCGACCGGCCCGGAGACGTCGAGGGCGATGGGCTGGCGCACGTCGAGGGGGACATGGATGATCTTGGGACCGGTTTCGCGCGGCGGGCACAGATCGGCGATGACGATGCGGGAAATGGCGGGTTCGGCGGCGAGGGCGCGGGCCAGATGGGTGCCGAAAAAGCTGCTGCCGCCGAAGAGGATGGCTGTCTTGCTCATGGGATTTGCCTTTGCGGGGTGAGGGCGGCGCGGAAGATGGCGTCGAAGCGGTCGGCAATCGGGGCGATGGCGAAATGGGCTTCGGCATAGCGGCGTCCGGCGCGACCGGCTCTGGCGGCGCGCACAGGGTCTGCGGCAAAGGCACGGGCGGCGGCGACAAACCCCGACGGATCATCGGGGTCGTCCACGATGCCAGCGCCCGAAGCGCGGACGATGCGAGCGGCGTGGTTGTCGGCCGGGGCGGCGAGGACGATGGGCCGGGCGGCGCAGAGGTAGCTGAGCACTTTCGAGGGCACCGAATAGGTCCCGGCTTCGCGCCCGATTACCGCCAGAAGCACATCGGCGGAGGCGAGGACCAAGGGCAGCGTTTCGACCGGTTGCAGCGGCAAGAGGGTCAGCGCGGGCAGATGGGCAGATTGGCGCTTGAGGCGGTCCGCGCCTGCGCCCGCCGAGACGACGATCACTGAGCCGGTGTCGCCCAGCGCGGTGGCGAGGGCGGACAAGAGGGTGGGGTCGTGCTTGAGGCCGAGCGTACCGCAATAGACAAAGCGCGGGCCGGTCGGCAGGCCCTGGGTGCGCGCCCATTCGGTGTCGCGCGGGCCGGTGGGTATCGCTTCGAGCGGGGCCCAGTTGGGGATGATTGACGTGCGTTGTTTCGGGATGCCCCAGCGTTCGGAACGGGGGCGAAAATCTTCGGTGATGTGGATCAGATGGGCGGCACTACGCATCTGCCGCCGTTCGAGATGGGCGTACCACGCGCCAATCGCATGGCCGGGGCCGGGGAGGCGGCGGGCGAGCAGGCGAGCGACGGCGAGGGAATAGAAATCCTGACACCAATGGACCAGGGGGATGCCGAGCGCGGTGCAGCGGGCGGCGATGCGGTGCTGGGCCTCGGTGGGGGTATTGCCCGAAAGGACGAGATCGGGGCGGATGGCCTCGATAAGGGCGGCAAGGGCCGCGCCATAGGCGAGATCGCCCCGGCGGCGGCGCAGGAATCCGGTTTTGGAATAGGCAAAGCCGATATCGACGGGGGCGAAGTCGAGGGTCTGTGGATCGGATGAGAGGCGGCGCAGCGCGCCCTTGGGGCCGGGATCCTGCCGGAAAAAGGCGTGGAGAACGGTGTGGCCGCGCCGGGCCAGTTCGCGCGACAGATCGGCCTGAAACGGGTGGCCGGCATAGTCATGGATCAGCACCCGATAGGGGGCTTGCCCGCTGCGGGGGAGCGTGTCGTGGCGCGGCGCGCGCGGGTCAGGCGGCGGTGGGGTGCCGCTGGGCGGCGACCCGATCTGCAATCCATCCATAGGTCTGCTCCATGCCCCGGCGGAGAGTCCAGGCCGGGCTCCAGCCCAGCACCTCCCCGATCAGCCGGTTGTCGGAAGTGCGCCCCCGCACACCTTGGGGGCCGGAAATATTGGTGATCGTCAGTGTTTTGCCCGACAGCGCGATGGCCAGTCTGGCCAGATCATTGATGGTGATCATCTCTTGGGACCCGATATTGAGCGGCAGCGCACAATCGGAGCGCATCAGGCGCGTTGTGGCGTCGAGGCAATCTTGGATAAACAGGAAGGAGCGGGTTTGCTGGCCGTCGCCCCAGACCTCGATGGCGCTGCCAGTTTCAGCCAGGGCCACCTTGCGGCAGAGGGCGGCGGGGGCCTTTTCGCGTCCGCCCTGCCATGCCCCGCCGGGGCCGAAAATATTGTGATAGCGCCCGATGCGGGTCTTGATGCCGTGGTTGCGGCGATAGGCGAGATAGAGCCGTTCGGAAAACAGTTTCTCCCAGCCATAATCGCTGTCGGGATCGGCGGGATAGGCGCTATCTTCGGCGCAGTGGGGGGCATTGGGGTCGGTCTGGTTGCGGGCGGGATAGATGCAGGCGGATGAGGAATAGAAAATCCGGCTGACGGACCGTGCCCGGCAGGCATCGAGCACGTTGAGGTTGATCAGCGCCGAATTGTGCAGGATGGCGGCGTCATTGGCGCCGGTGAAGATGTAGCCCGCGCCGCCCATATCGGCGGCGAGTTGGTACACTTCGTCAAACGGGCGATCGACGACGGCGCGCGCGAAACCGGGGTCGCGCAGATCGCCCAGGGCAAATTCATTGGCTTCGGAGCCGGGAGCAGGGGGTTCAAGGTCGACGCCGCGCACCCAAAATCCCTCGTGGCGGAGTCGGGCGACAAGATGGCTGCCGATGAAGCCGGCGGCACCGCAGACAAGGGCGGTGGGGCGGCCTGGATGGCCCGCGCCGGGGCGGGCCGTGTGTGCTGTATGCCGTGTGTCCATCGGAAGGCCCCTCCCCGAGCCTGCCGCAAAGGCAATCAGCCTTTGTCGGGTATTGGCGGCGCCGGGTCGCCGCAAAGCGTAGCGGTGAGGGCGCGATCGCCCACCGCCCAGAACCGGGTATTGGCGAAGTCGGTCTCGCCGCTGCGGTTGCATTTTCCGTACAGAAGCGGGGCGCCATCGGCGCTGACCACCGCGCCGCCCGCTGCGCGCAAGATGGCGTCGCCTGCGGCGGTGTCCCACTCCATGGTGCGGTTGAAACGCGGATAAAGATCGGCGGTGCCTTCGGCAACGAGGCAGAATTTGAGCGACGAGCCGATCGGGGTGAATTGGGCGACGACGACGCCGGTCATCGGGGTCTCTGCTTCGCCGCCCTTATGGGAGCGGCTGCCGACAAGGGTGAGCCCGCCCGACGGCGCGGGCCGGATGGTGATGGGCGTTGGGGCGGCAATGCGGCCTTCGGCGACGCTGGCTGCAAAGGCCCCGCCCGCGGCACTGCCCCACCAGATGCGGCCCAGCGCCGGGGCATAGACCGCGCCCGCGATGGGGACGCCGTGCTCGATCAGGGCGATGTTGACGGTGAATTCGCCGTTGCGGGCTATAAATTCACGCGAGCCGTCAAGGGGATCGACGAGGATGAAGCGTTCGGCAAATTCGGGGACAATGCCATTGGCGACGGCCTCTTCGGCAATGACCGGCACAGCGGGGAACGCCGCGGAAAGGCGGGCAAGGATCAGCGCCTCGGCGGCGATATCGGCCTTGGTGAACGGGGAGGCGTCGGCCTTGAGGGTGACGTCGAATTCGCCGCCATAGATGTCGAGAATGACCGCGCCGGCGGCGAGGGCGATGTCGGCGAAGAGTTCGGCGGCGCTGGCCGGGAGCACAGGCGCGGCTTGCCGGTCGGTCGAAGTCATGAAAAGGGCTCGCTGCACATTTGAGGGTGCGCCGTTCATATCGGAAGGGGAAAGCGGCGTCACCCATTGCGTCGATTGCATGGGTCAGCCCCCCGATCCGTTGTGACGCAGGGTCAGCCAGAGGATGCGCAGGTCGAGCCGCAGGGAAAAATTCTCGATATAGGCGAGGTCGTGATCGATGCGGGCGCGGGCGTGGAGCAGGTCGTCAAGCGGGCCGCGATAGCCATTGGCCTGGGCCCAGCCGGTGATGCCGGGTTTCATGGCGTGGCGGGTGGCATAAAACGGGACGAGGCAGGTATAGCAGATGCCGCAAACCGTCATGGAATACACATGCGGGCGCGGGCCGATCAGCGACATTTCGTTTCTGAGCACATTGATGAGCTGGGGCAGTTCGTCGAGCGAGGTGCGCCGCAAGAACCGGCCAAGGGGGGTGATGCGCGGATCGTCGGGGACGGCCGGGCAGAGGCCGAAGGGATCGCAGCGGTCGGCCTGCATGGTGCGGAATTTGTAGATGCGGAACGGCTTGCCGTTCAAGCCTTCGCGGACCTGGCGGAACAGGGCCGGGCCGGGACTGGTGAGGCGAATGGCAAGGGCAATCAGCAGCAGGGCGGGGGCCAGCATCACAAGGGCGAGGCTGGCCAGAACCAGATCGGCACCGCGTTTGATGACGAGCCGGGTGCGCAAGCCGCGTGCCGTGCGGCGGGGAAAAGCGCCACCATAGCACAGGGTGAGGGGCAGGCCGGACGGATAGACGAGGCAGGGATGGGGGCCGCGCAAAAAGACAGTGGCGTCGCGCAGTGGAATCAGCACCAGCGGAACAGGACCAATCTTGCCCCGGACTTGCATCTGCGCCGGCACAAACCTTGCCATTGCCCCCTCCAACGCACTGTAAGGCGGTCATCAACATTGCGTTAAGCATCGAGGAAAAGTTCGCACAGTTCCGTACGTATTTGAACGCAGGGCGGCGGGGACGGTGATCAGCGGGGATAGGTGCGGGGATGAAAATCGCGCGCCGACACAGCCCGGCCCGATGGGACGCGCCAGACTGCGCCCGATCGAATCAGATCGGGCGATCCAAGTCTTTGTTCTGCCGCAAGCTTCTGCACCCCAATGCCGGCTCCGCCTTTGCTGGAAACGGCCTCACTGCTTGTTTATCGCTGTCCGACTATCGAACGGCCTCGGCCAGCATGGCATCCTGACGCTGGCGCAGGGCGTAGAGCTTGGTCGAGGTGTCGGGGGTGGCGTTGGCGGTGGTCAGCAACTGGCCCTTTTTGACCGGGACGGTGACCCGTCCGCCTTCAAGCAGGCCGACCGGGATGGCCCCGGCGGCGCGGGCATCGCCGACCGTCATGGTCCAGGAGCGGTAGCAGGTCTCGCCGATGGCATCGAGCGCGTCGCCGGGGGCGAGGTCACGCTTGGCCAGGGCGCACACTTCGGCCACCGGGCGGGGCAGCGGCACCATGTCGGTGCGGCCATAGAGCATCATGCGCGCGGCGGTGAGCGGCACTTCGAGGCTGGTCAGGTGATAGGGGCGGTAAAAGGCGTAATAGGGGCCTTTGCCGACCTTGAGGTCATCCATGCGCTCGACGATGCGCGGATGGGTGCCCTTGGCGATGACGAACACACCGGGGGCGACGCCCTTGCCGATGGTGTAATCGACAACGCCCGAGCGGGTGAGAACGCCGCCGTCAGCCTCGGGGATCAGCACTTTGGCCAGCGTATCGCGGTCGGCGTTGGGGCCGTGCATGCCGGGAATATCGGGGACCAGCCCGGTGGCATTGGCGATGGCGGCCATCTCGACCATGGTTTTCGAGCCGTCGATGAACTCGACAAGCATGCGCGGGTTCATGTTGCGGCGGGCGGCTTCCTCAAGATAGTCGGCGGGGACCGCGTCGTGATCGAGAGGGTTGTTCTTGCCCTTGCCGGCGGCGACGATTTCGAGCCCGAGCGCCGAGGTGAACTCGATCAGCTCCATGCAGGACGAAGGTTCGTCCCCGGCGCCGACCGAATAAAGGACGCCGAGCCGGTCGGCTTCGTGCTTGAGCCAGGGGCCGATGGTGACGTCGGCCTCGACATTCATCATCACCAGATGCTTGCCGTGCTCCATGCCGAGCAGGTCGAAATCGGCACCGACGCCGGGCTTGCCGGTGGCGTCGATGATCACATCGACTTCCGGGGCGGTGACCATCAGGGCGGTATCGGCGGTGACGGCGATCTTGCCCGCAGCGATGGCAGCGCTCATGGCAGCGCGGCTGTCGACTTCGCGCGCGTGTTCGGCGCGCCCGCCGGGGCCATAGGCGATATCCATGGCGGCGAGGGCCGTCGAGGGGCGGCGGGTGGCGATGGCGGCGATCTCCATGCCGTCCATGAGCGAGACCTGGGTGACCAGATCGGTGCCCATTTCGCCCGATCCAATGAGACCGAGACGGATCGGCTTGCCCGTCTCTGCGCGGCGCTGAAGGTCGCGCGCGATGCCGGTTCTGGAAATATTCATGACCCTTGGGGGCTTTGCGTGGATGAGGATGACGTTCTGTCTAATCCATTTGTGCGGGTAAGGGAAAGGGCGTTGGGTCTGCCCAGCGCGTGTTTTATGATAACGCAGGCCGAGACGAGGGGAATTGAGGGCAGCCATGAGCGATATTTCCATCACCACAGAGGGCGCGTGCGGGGTCATCCGTCTGACCCGGCCGCGGGCGATCAACGCGCTGACCGCCGCCATGATCGGTACGGTGCGCGACGCGCTGGAGCGCTGGAATGAAGATGACGGCGTCCGGGCGGTGCTGATCGAGGGGGAGGGCGACAGGGGGCTGTGCGCCGGGGGCGATGTGCGGCAGGTGCGCGAGATGGCGCTGGCGGGAGAGACGGGTCGGGTCGAGGCGTTCTTTGCCGACGAATATGACATGAACCTTGTGATCGCGACCTATCGCAAGCCGATCATCGCCTTGCAGCACGGGGTGGTGATGGGCGGGGGGATCGGGCTGTCGAGCCATGCGCGCTACCGCATTGCGACGCCAAACAGCCGGTTTGCCATGCCTGAAGCGGCGATCGGATTTTTCTGCGACGTGGGGGTCAACGCCATTTTGTATCAGACCAGCGAGGCGCGGGCGCTGGCGTTCCTGTTATCGGGGCAAATTGTGGGGGCAGGCGATGCCATGGCGCTGGGGCTGACCGATGTGGCGGTGCCGGAGGCGGCCCTGGCCGAAGCGCGCAGCCGGGTGATCGAAGCGGCGCGGGCCGATGAGCCCGATACCGCGATTTCCCAGGTGATCCAGGCGCTGGCGATCGAGCCGGACCCGGCGCAGTTCTGCGCGCTGGCCGATTCGCTTGCGCCGGTGTTTGTCGACACGGGCGCGGGGCAGATTCTTGACGGGTTGCACGAGCGGGCCGATGAGGGCGATCCGGGGGCGGCGGCGCTCTATGGGATGCTGGGGGCGCAGTGCCCGACATCGCTGGCGGCGATTGTGTTGTCGCACCGGCAGGCGCGGCGGACGCGCGATGTGCGGGCCATTCTCGCTGCCGATCAGGCGTTGGCCACGTATCTGGCGCAGCGGGCCGATTTTGTCGAAGGGGTGCGGGCGGTGCTGGTCGACAAGGACCGGATGCCGCGTTGGTCGCCGGAGCGGATGGACGCCGTCGATGAGGCGGCCCTTGCGGCGGTGCTGGCAGAAAAAGAGTAACGCGCCGACCCGAGGGCCGGCGCGTCGATGATCACTTATTTCGCGCCAGCGATCAGCTGGGCGGCAAGGTCGATCATGACCTTGGCCGAATCGGCGTTGTTGGTTTCAGCCATGGCGAAGTGACCGGTGCCGGGGGCACCCAGGTCGCCGAAGCTGACCAGCGAGGCGTCGATGCCGGCCTGCTGCATGGCGGCAAGCTGGCAGGGCTGGCCGGCGGCAAGGAAGCTTTCCGGCGCGCCGATCAGGATCACCGGGATATCGGCGTAGTTGGTCAGCGTGCTGACGGCATCGTCGGGCTGGACCTTGCACCCATCGGCGTTTTCGACGGCTTCAAAGCCTTCCGGCAGGGCCGGATCGAAGGTGAGGCCCTGGGCAATGGAGAGCATGTCCGAACCGCTCGCCTCAAAGGCGATGATGCCAACCACGTTCTCGGGCTGCTGATCGGCGGCCCAGAAGCCGCTGACGCCGCCTGCCGAGTGCAGGACGAGGACGGCAGGGCCGACCTTTTCGAGCAGCTCGGCGATGTCGTTGCCGGCCACTTCATTGCCCGCGTAAGGCGTGGTGGACGAGGCGACGATCCAGTTGCGCACGCTTTCGCTGTCGGACGTCAGGGCACCTTCGGGCCAGTTGTCGGCGGCGGCCAGACGGGCGATCAGCGCGCTGGGCACGGCGCTGAGCTCGCCATTGCCATAGTCGGGCGAAGCGGGCGAGCGGCCATAGCCGGGGCGGTCAACGATATAGAGATCGAAGCCGGCATTGAGGAAATAGTCGCGCCAGCCGTCGCGTCCATCCGGGGTATAGTACCAGTCAGAGGCCTGGCCACCGCCGCCATGGACGAGGATCAGCGGAATATCGTAGCTGGATTCTTGCGGGAAATAATATTCGACGTGCATCTGGTTCTTGACGAACACATTGCCGTCGGCGTCGGGCTCTGAAAACTGTGCTCCGACATAGAAATTGCCCATGTCACGCAGGTGAAGCGGGCCGGCTTCTCCGCCGAGCGCGCCATCCTGGGCGAAGGCACCAGAGGCGGTGGTCGCCAGCAGCGCGGTGGCCAGGACAGCCGTGAATTTGCGGATCATTTGTATCTCCTCCATCGGTTTGCGATCTGGTCGCGCGCGAATTGAACCTTACGCCGTCGCCCTAAGCCTGCATGATCCGCACATCCCGCCTGCACAATGCTGCTTGCGATGGAAAGCCTTGCGGTCAGGCGCTGAGCTGGGTGCTCGATTGCGCGCGCGTCTGGGCGCGGCGATAGGCTGCGGGGGTGGTGCCGGTCTGGCGGCGGAAATGCCGGGTGAGGTGTTCCTGACTGGCAAAGCCGCATTCGAGGGCGATCTGGACGATGGGCAGATCGGTGGTGACCAGCAGCAGCCGGGCGCGTTCGATGCGCAGGCCCAGCAGATGGCGATGGGGAGATACCCCCAGATGAGCCTTGAACAGCCGTCCGATATGGGAGGGGCTGCACCGGACGTGCGAGCCCACATCGCTCAGGGTGAAGGAGCGATCGACGTTGCGCACCATATAGTCAACAGCGCGGGTGATAATGGCGTTGGAGGACCGGTCGGGGCAGGCAGGGGGGCGCTCGCGCTCGGACGCAGCCTGAAGCCGGCCAATATGGGCGATGATGGTATCGGACAGGATGTCGAGAATGCCGCCGGCGACGCTGCGCGGGAAATCAATGACATTGCGCGACATGTCGAGCAGGCCGTCAAGCACCGGGTCGGAGGAGATCATCAACGGGCGTGACAGGTCCGTGGCCGGGTGTTGGGGGCAGGGGCGGGGAGCGGGCAGGGCGAGCGCGGCGTAAAGATTGATGCCGTGTTCGCTCAGATGGAGGCGAAACGTGCTCTGGGGCGGAATGATCAGAATGCCGCCTTCGGGCAGGGTGCGGCTATAGACCCGGTCGCGATAATAGACATCGGCGGCCATTTCCCCGCCGGTGTGCCGCATGATCAACAGGTCGGATTCGGCGCCGAACGAGCCGGAAAACGGCCCTTCGCGCCGCGCTTCGACCGCGATGCCGTCAAAGCCGCTGGCGATGGGCGCGCCGGGCAACTGCAAGGGGAACTGGTCGATGCGCGAAACGTGCATGGGCGCGTGTCCTTTCCTTTCCCGGGGAAACGGCTGGCCCGGATCGCACCGGGCCAGCCAGAAGTTCAGAACGGTCAGAAGCCGAACAGGGCCTCGCCCTGGGGGCGCTCCATGTCCTGTTCATGGAAGCGTTCCCACATCTGCGCCCAGGGGCGGCCGAACCAGTCGGGGACGACATATTCGATCACCTGGCCGGGCGAGACCGGCTGGCCGCGTCCGTCGATCGGGTAGATGGTCGGGTTGCACTCGACGAAAATGTATGGATCGCGGTCCTGATAATCGCCAAGCCGTTCGAGCACGCGGTCCATGCGGATTGGTTCGACCAGGGCTTCGGGATCGTAAAAGATCGTTTCGTGGCGCAGGCCGATCAGCTCGCCCGCGTCATCGCGTTCTGGCGAATAGATTTCGATGGTCTGCATCAGGTTGGAATGCTCGAACCCGCCATGGGTCATCCAGCCCTGGATGTTGGACGTCCAGGTGATGAGGTTGTCGCCATTCCAGAAGCCGATGGTTTCGCCATACCAGCGGGGTACGGCCTGACCGAGGCGCGGCGAGCTGCCGTCCTCGATGGTGAATTCATCGCCGATGCGGATCTGGGTGAGGAAGTTGTCGGCCACACCGGTGAGAATCTGCACGACATTGGGGTTCATCAGCACCTGATGGTCGCGCACGGAATGCTCGTGCCAGCGGCGCAGGAACCCTTCGGGCCAGCAATACTGGCTGGGCCACATGGCGGCATTGGTGTTGGCGTGGTGATAGGCCTCCTGCACGAAGCGCTGCTGGTAATCGGGGGTGAGCAGCGACAGGATGGTGGTGGCCTGAACGATGCGGCCCCAGAACCAGTTTTCGCTCGAATCGTTGTACACCCCATCCCAGTCGGGCAGGTCCCCGGCGGGGCGCTTGAGCGTTGCGCCAGCCTCGACAGCCTCGGCCATCAGCGCTTCGTAATGCTCCTGGGCGCTTTCGAACGGGTAGGGGCTGACGATGTCTTCACGCGGATAATCGGCATCGCAATAGCCCCAGGCCCCTGAGCCCGGTGGGGTGTCGCCGATGATGGCGTTGCCATAGGCGCCCCACTGCGATTCCAGACCCATGGGGCTGTTGCAGCGGAAATAGCGCGGATCGGACCACAGATCGGCATCCTGATAGAAATCGTCGGACGTGAAGATATCGCGTTCGAGCGCTTCGACCCCCTCGGGCACCTCGCCATTGCGGGCGGCGATGGCTTCCCCTCCAAAAGCCCCTCCGCTGCCGGCGCCAACGGCCCTGTGGCCTTCCTGATCGGCCATGGGCCAGCCAAATCCCACACTGTCATCGGCGGCCTGGGCCGGGGCAGCCAGCGCCAGGCCGAGCACGGCCAGCGACGTAAAAGCCAGCCGAGCTGGCACTCTAAAAGTCATTTGGTTCTCCTCCCAAAACACGGATTATTCGCTATGCGAAAAAATATCCGTACAGCGAATAGTGCGGCGAGGGGTTTGGGATTGTCAAGGTGGGAGGTGAGGGGGGCGGGGAGCGGGGGGCGTGGCGGTGCGTTGCCGGTAGGGGCGGTGGCGGTGGGAGCGGTGGGGAAGGAGGCGGGCGCTGCCGGTTACTGGATCCCGGATCAAGTCCGGGATGACAGGGTGGTGGGTGGAGCGGATCGGCGATCGCTTATCCCTGCTGCTCCGCACCGGGGGAGCGGTGGGCGCTCGGCTGGCGGGAGGGCGCTGGCAGGGGGACCGGGAAGGTGGGTATCAAGAACACTGCCAGGGTCAGGGTCTATCCTCAGCCCGTGCCACGTCCACCGCCGTCATCCCGGACTTGATCCGGGATCCAGTAACCGGCAGAGCGGAACATTGGCCTCGCCGTTGACGCGTTCGGGACACGGGGTGGAGCAATGGCAGGCCGGTGCTGAAGCCGGGATGACAGGGGGGCGCTCGGGACGGGCCCGAGGGTCCCAAAAGTCAGCCGTGGAGACGGGTGGCGATGTCGGCGAGGTGGCGGCCCTGCCAGGTGGCGCCTTCGAGTTCCTGATCGCTGGGCATGCGCGAACCGTCCGAAAGGGTGACCGTGGTCATGCCATAGGGCGAGCCGCCGCGGATCTTGTCGACGCCCATCTGGCCCTCATAGGCATAACCCAGCGGCACGATGATGATGCCGTGATGCTGGAGCGCCGCTTGCGTCGAGAGGATCGCCTGTTCCTGACCGCCATGCTGGGCAGCGGTGGACGACATCACCGTCGCCACCTTGTTGACCAGTGCGCCCTGACCCCACAAGGGGCCGGTCTGATCGAGAAAATTCTTCATCTGCGAGGCCATCATGCCAAAGCGCGTTGAGATGCCGAAGATGAAACCGTCATAGTCGGCCAGTTCGGCGGGCGTGGCGAACGGGGCTTCCTGATCGAGCTTGTAATAGGCGGCGCGGGCCACCTCTTCAGGGACCAGTTCGGGCACCCGCTTGAGGGTGACCTCGGCGCCGGTTTCGGCGGCCCCAAGCGCTGCTGCGCGCGCCATCTCCTCCATGTGACCGAAGCTGGAATAGTAGAGAACAAGAATCTTCGCCATGCATTTCCTCCGCTAGACGAAAAATAATTCGCACAGCGAATAGTGCGGCGAGGAATTGGGGGATGTCAAGATGGGTGGAAGGGGAGCGCGACAGGGTGGGGCTTGCTCGGCGACCGCTTATCCCTGCTGCTCCGCACCGGGGGAGAGGTGGGCGCTCGGCTGGCGGGGGGGTGTTGGCAGGGAGCGGAGGACGGGTGAGGCAAGGAACACTGCCAGGGTCAGGGCGTATCCTCAGCCTGGGCCACGTCCACCGCTGTCATCCCGGGCGAAGACCCGGGATCCAGTAAACGGCAGAGCGAAATATTGGCCTCGTCGTTGACGGGTTCGGGACACAGGGTTGTGCAATGGCAGGCTGGGGAAGGAGCCGGGGCGCACAGTGTACTGGATCCCGGATCAAGTCCGGGATGACAGCGCCTGGGGAAAAGACGGTGGGCCGACCGGCGCGCGAAAGGGGATCGACCCCCGCGGCTTAGCGGCCGGCGGGGGTGAGGGCGGTTTTGACGAGGACGGGGTATTGGGACAGTTTTGAGGAAATGTTGCGCGAGGACTGGAGTAGCAGCGACAGGCGGTCTTCGATCAGGTCCTCGGCGGACAGTCTTCCGCTATAGCCGGACGAGTTGATGGCGGCGACGGCGCGGCCTTCGCCGTCGAATACCGGGACGGCGAGCGAGGCGATGCCGTAGTCAAGCTCGTCGATGGCAACCGAATAGCCCAGGCGTCTGGCGTCCTTGAGCTCCTGGAGCATGGTGGGCTGGTCGGTGACGGTGCGGTCGGTCATCGCCTTGAACGGGGCGGTGGCGAGGAAGCGGTTCTGGACGGTCGAATCGGCATAGGCGAGCAAAATCTTGCCCAGCGAGGTGGCGTGAGCCGGGTAGCGCACACCGATGGCGGCGATGGGGCGCACGGCGCTCTGGCGCGAGGTGTGGGCCAGATAAAGCACCATGTTGTCATCGAGCACCGCCACCGACGCGGCGTCGCCGAACGTATCGACCAGCAGGCGCAGTTCGGGGAGCAGGAACTCATCGATCTGGCTTGAACGCATATAGGATGAACTGAGCGTGAGGACGCGCGCCCCCAGCGTGAACAGGCGGCCCTGCTGGCGCACATAGCCCAGAATCGACAGCGTATAGAGACAGCGTCGCGCCGTGGCCGGGGACAGTCCGGTGCGGGCCGCGACCTGGGAGAGAGTCATCTCCACATGCTCGCTGTCAAACGCCTCCAGAACCGCAAACCCGCGGGCGAGGGCGGAGTTGAATTCCTTCTCATCAATCACCTTGCCATCCAGGACGCTTGACATGGCGGCTCCTTTCCATAAATATTCGCTGTACGGATAGTATTTCGCCCAGCGAAAAAGTCCAGTCGCAAGGTGAAGCTAGCCCGAGGAGATTTATCGATGGACAATCCGCACTCCGCAAGAGGGTCTGTTGACTCGGCGCGCCCCGCCGGGTCCGGATACGGCCATATCGAGTGCGGAGCCGACTGGGCTGAGGCCGATCGGGTGCTGGTGGTACTGCATGGGCGCGACCGTGCCCCTGAGGACCTGGTCGAGTTGTTCGTGACCCAGGAGCAGGCAAACGATACCCGCATTCTGGCCCCCTATGCCCCGGACCGAAGCTGGTATGCGGGCCGCTATGATGCGCCCATCGCGGAAAATGAAACGGCGGTGGCCGAGGGATTGGCCCATATCGGCGCGGTTATGGCGCTCGGGACAGCCCACGGCATCGATCTGTCGCGGACGGTGCTGGCAGGGTTTTCGCAAGGAGCCTGCATGGCGCTCGAATATCTTCTGGGCGTGCCCGCGCGTCCGGCGGCGGCGGCGGTGTTTACCGGCAGTGTGCTGGGAATCGCCGGGGCCGGTGAGGCGCAGCCCAACTTCGACGGATTACCGGTGCTGATGACCGGGGGCGATGGCGATCCCTGGCTGCCGGTCGGCGATCTCAGGGCCAGCGCCGCCCTGATGGAAATGTATGGCGCCGATGTTCATCTGGAAATTTTTCCCGACAGCGACCACGCGGTCCGCGAACGGGAACTCACGCTTTTAGGACAGCTCATCGACAGGGTGGCTGCCTGAACCGCAACCCCTGCGTCTGCTTTGTGGAGGAGCGCAGGACCAAGGACTGACAGACAAGGAGGATTTCAAGTGTCTCAGCGTCCCAATACCAACAAACCGGCCAAGGGCCTCGACGGCAACCACCATATCACCGGCATTACCGCCGATGTGCAGGCCAATGTGGACTTCTGGAGCCGCATCATGGGGCTGCGCTTCATCAAGAAGACCCTCAATTTCGAGACCACGTTCCGCTACCACACCTATTATAGCGATACGGACGGGACGCGCGGCAGCGTGGTGACGTTCCTTGAATTCAATGATGCCCCCAAGGCCAAGCCGGGCAAGGGCAACCACGCCGCGGCCATCCTGCGGGTGCGCAGCCATGAGGCGCTGGACTACTGGATGGATCGGCTGACCCAGGAGCAGATCTATTCCGAACTGATGCGCCTCGATCCGACCCAGCCGCGCCGTCTGGTGTTCGAAGATTTTGAGGGCCACAAGGTCGAACTGATGGCGACCGATGCCAAGGACAAGCCGCTGGCGTTCCCGGCCCAGGATATCCCCGAAGCCTACCGCATTACCGGGATCGAGGGCATCCGCTCCTACGCGTCGCTCGACGAACTGGCCCCTTATGCCGAGCATATGGGCTTTGTGCGTAACGACGCCATGCAGCGCTTCGAACTCGAAGGCGCGACCAAGACGGCCCGCTGGTACACAGCGCCGGCCCCCGAAGGTCCGTTCCAGGAAATCGGCGCCGGTTTGTGGCACCACCTGGCACTCGATGCCGAAGACGATCTGTCGGGCTGGCGCGACTTTGCCCATTCGGGCCCGATCCCGACCACGCCGGTTTATGATCACCACGTATTCGACAGCTGCTACACCCAGACGCCGGGCGGCATCATCGAATTGTGCAATGACGGTCCGGGGTTCCTGGTCGACCAGACCCCCGAGGAACTGGGCGAGCGCCTGGCCCTGTCCAAGCGGGTGGAGCCGCTTCGCGCCCGGCTTGAGCGCGAATTGACCCCGATCACCAATCCGCGCCGGCCCGATGGCAGCCTGCGCAGCGGCCCGGCAGCAAATGCTGGCGACAAGCCCAAGGCCGCCAAGGAAAAAATTTCCGGCTAATTACCCGATCCGGCGGCGTCCGGGGCTTTGCGGCTCCGGGCGCTGCCGGAATGGACACAAACCGGCAGGCGAGCAGGATCGCCGCTCGGATTGTGCAGGAATGCGCGCGTTTAATGCCGCTTAATTGGGCGCGGCTCGCTGGCAAGCGAGCGAAAGGGAGACATTCATGACAAAACTCATTCTGCCGCGCGGGTTCAATCGCCGCCGGTTTCTCAAGGGCGCGGCCGGTGCCGGTGCTGCCTTTACCGCCACCAGCCTGTTCGCTCCGGCCATTCAGGCCCAGACGCCGACCATCCGCATCGGGTATGTGACGCCGCAGTCGGGCGGGCTGGCAGGCTTTGCCGAAGCCGACCAGATGATGATCCAGATGTTCCAGGAAGCGGTGGCTGGCGGCCTCAATATCGGCGGCACCACGTATAATGTGGAAGTCATCGTGCGCGACAGCCAGTCGAACCCGAACCGGGCCGGCGAAGTGGCGCAGGAACTGATCGTCTCGGAAAATGTCGATCTGATGCTCACCGCATCCACGCCCGACACCACCAACCCGGTGTCGACGGTGTGCGAGCTTGAACAGATGCCGTGCATCTCGACCATGGCACCGTGGGATGCCTGGTTCATGGGCCGTCAGGCCAACCCGGCCAATCCCGAGGGCTTCTTTTATACCTATCACTTCTTCCCCGGCTCGGCCGACTGGTTCACGACCTATACCAACATGTGGGCGCAGCTCGATGGGCTGAACACCAATGTCGGCGGGCTGTGGCCCAACGATCCGGACGGCAACGCGTTCTCCGATGCCAATACGGGCTTTCCGCCCTTCCTCGACAATATGGGCTACAAGGTGGTCGATCCGGGCCGCTACGCCAACCTGTCGGACGATTTCTCGGCCCAGATCGCCCTGTTCCAGCAGAACGATTGCGATATCGTCACCGGCCTGATGATCCCGCCCGATTTCACCACCTACTGGACCCAGTCGTTGCAGCAGGGCTACCGCCCGCCGGTCGTCACCATGGGCCGGTGCATCCTGTTCCCGTCCGCTGTCGAGGCGCTGGGCACGCAGGGGCATAATCTGTCGACCGAAGTGTGGTGGTCGCCGAGCCATCCCTACAGCTCGTCGATGAACGGCATGACCGCTGCTGAGCTGGCCCGCGCCTTCACCGAAACGACCGGCCGCCAGTGGACCCAGCCGATCGGGTTCACCCACGCCCTGTTCGAGGTTGCCCTCGACGTGCTGCAGCGCAGCGCCGATCCCAAGGATCTCGAAGCCAATACCGATGCCATCGCCGCCACTGATCTGGAAACGATGGTCGGCCGGGTGGCCTTCGGGCGCGACAATGTTCCGGGCTTTGCCGCGGCGAACGTTTCGACCACCAAGCTGGTCGGTGGCCAGTGGCGCATTGCCGATGGCGATCGCTATGAGCTGGTGATCGTCGATAACCAGGCCGCGCCGGAAATCGAGCTGCAGGGCGAAATGGAAGCCATCGCCTGAGGCCTTTCATCGGGACCTTTAAAGTCCGGATCAATTGCCGCCGTCTCCCGTAAGGAGGCGGCGGTTTTTTTGTGCCGATGGTTTGTGCTGGAGGGCGAGGAAACGGGCAATTGCGGTGGGGTCGATCCTTGACAAGGGCCGGGGAAATCATGAGAATGCGTTGTGCGAAAAAAAGTTCGCTGAACGAAAAGTTAGGAAATGAGAGCGGATGCCCGGGAACGCAGCGCTGCCCCCTCGCGACATCGACGCCACCCGCGCTGGCCACAGGCCGCAATGGGGTGCTGGCGCCTGGCATTCCTTCTCCCCCTCTTTGAAGACAAAAGGTCCAGTATGAAGATCGGCCCCCAATCCACACGGCAAACCAGCATCTCCACATCGACCCCCGATCAGATCGTGGTGCGCGGCAAGGATCTTTGTGAAGATCTGATCGGCAAGATCACGTTCACCCAGCACACCTGGTTGCTGGTCACCGGCGAGATGCCCACCGAAAGCCAGACCCGAGCCCTCGATGCGGCGCTGGTGGCGATCGCGGAACACGGGCTGGTGCCATCGGTGCAGGCGGCCCGCGTCACCTATGCGGCGGCCCCGGAGGCGGTGCAGGGTGCGGTGGCGGCAGGGCTGTTGGGGTGCGGCTCGGTTATTCTGGGCGCGGCGGAGGCGGCGGGCGCTTTTTTCAATGCGTGTATCGCAGCAGACGGCGATCGCCGGGCGGCCATCCACACCATCGTTTCCGATCTGCGGGCCGAGAAAAAAGCCATCCCCGGCTACGGCCATCCCTATCACAAGGCGCATGACCCGCGCACCGGGCGGCTGATTGCCGTCGCGCGCGAGCTGGGGGTGTTCGGCGAGCATTTCGAGACCGCGCTGCTGGCGGAAGAAGTGATCCCCGAGATCACCGGACGGCAATTGGTGCTCAACGTGTCGGGGGCGATTCCGGCGCTGCTGCTCGATGCGGGCTATCCGCTGCTGGCGATGAAGGGCGTCCCCATCCTCGCGCGCACGGCGAGCCTCATCGCCCACATCCTCGAAGAGCGCACCAATCCGATCGGCTTTGCGCTGACCGAGGCGGGATCGGGGGTCATTTCATATTCCGGCGACGTGCCCGCGGGCTTTGTCGCCGAGCGTAAGGAGGCATAAGGCCATGGACCTGCCACTCAAGGGAATCAAGGTTGTCGAGCAGGGCACGTTCATCACCGGGCCGTGCGCCGGGATGATGCTGGCCGATCTGGGCGCCGACGTCATCAAGGTCGAAGCTCCGGGGGATGGCGATCCCTATCGGACCTATCAGGAAGGGACCTATTCGCCGCATTTTCAGGCCTATAACCGCAACAAGCGCTCGATCGCCCTCAACCTCAAGGCCGAAGCCGACAAGGCGGTGTTCGATCAGCTGATCGCCGAAGCGGATGTGTTTATTGAAAACTTCCGTCCCGGTGCAGCCGAGCGAATGGGGGTGGGCTATGAACAACTCGCTGCGATCAATCCCAAACTCGTTTATTGCTCGATCTCCGGGTTTGGCCCGGACGGGCCGTATCAGAACCGGCCCAGCTATGATTCCGTGGCGCAGGCGCTGAGCGGGTTTCTGGGCGTGGTGACCGATCGCGACAATCCGCGCTTTCTCGGGCCAGCGCTCGCCGACGCCATCACCGGCATTTATGCCGCTTATGGCACGTTGGGCGCGCTGGTCAGCCGGGGCGTCAACGGCAAGGGGCGGCTGGTCGAGGTCTCGATGCTCGAAGCCATGGCGCATTTTTCCATCGAACCGTTCACCGCATTGTTTGCGCTCGGGCAGGCCCCGGTGGGGCTCGATCGCCCAAGGCTGGCGCAGGCCCATATCCTCAAGACCCGAGACGAAAAGCTGGTGGCCATCCACCTGTCGAGCCCGGAAAAATTCTGGGAAGAGGTGACCGAGGCGTTCGGAGCCCAGCATCTGCGCGACGATCCCCGGTTTGCAACGCGGCTGGCGCGGATCGACAATTACGAAGAGCTCGGCAAGGCGCTCGATGCGATTACCCGCCAGCGCGACCGCGCCGAATGGGACGAGATCATGAGCGGGTATGACGTGCCGTTTGCCGCCGTCAACGAAGTGGAAGAGGTGGTCAACGACCCGCAGGTTCAGCACATGAACCTGATCGTGCCCGTGGAAAAAACCGGGGACGATGCGGCGGACCGGGCCGTGCGGCCTGCGGTGACGCTGGATCGCCGCCCCACCCTCGATGTGCGCCCGGCCCCGCGCCACAATGCGGATGGCGACGATATCCGCAGCCGGTTGGCCGAGGGGGCGAAATGGCCGGGTCTGGATGACAACGAGCGGGCCGAAGCCGCCCAGTGATCGGGGCGGATTAGGGAGAGAGATGGCGCCGGAGTTGGGAAGCTCCGGCGCCTTTTTTGCTTTTCGGGGATTTGCCTCAGTAGGTGCCGAGGGTGATCGCGCCGGTACCCAAGACAGCGCCACTGGCATCAAGCGCGGTGATCTGCGCCGAATAGGTGTTGCCATTGCCCCCCGAGCACGGCGGCATATAGCCTTCGGCGAGGAAATCGCCCGAGGTCGCATTGGGCGCGGCGACAAAGGCGGGCGCGGGCAGATCGTCGGTCTCGCCGGGAACGCTGGGCAGGGTTACCGCGCCATCGGCGGGGGTGACGTCGAACCCGATGGTGCCGTGGCCGCCATTGTTCATCGGCTGATAGGTCTCATCGGAAAACGCCACATCGATCCGCGTTGTTTCGTCGGGCAGGCCTGAAATTTCAAGGGCCGGGGTTGCGCCCGAACCGCCCTGAAGGCTGCAATGCTGACCGGCCGGAACGGTCTCGCCGGTCCAGGCCGGATCGGCAAAGGAAACATCGAGCTGGGTCTGGGCCAGCGCCGGAGCACCGGCAAACAGAAGGGCCGCCGCAAGGGCAGCGCCAGAGAGCGTGGAGGTCCTGATCATTTCTCGATCCTTTCGGATAAACATGGGGCAAGTGCAAGCCGCCACTGCCGGATTCGGGCACGGCGCAAATCCGCCTGAGCGGGGGATGTCGCGCCGGGTGCAGCACCGGGTTGCCGAGAGAGAAAAACCCAGAACCGGAGGTGGTTCCTGCACAAAGTGCGCAGAGCGAGACGGTTCCGGGCTGTTTTTGCCCCGGCATGCGCGATTCATGCAGGCGCGGGCGCGGCGCGGCTTTCTAGTCTTGGCGGTCAACCAGGGGCGAGGAAGCACAGTCATGCGCGATTTCAACGAGGAAACGATAACCGATGCGGTCGTCGACAGGTTCGACGGCACCGAAAACCCCCGTTTGCGCCAGATCATGCAGGCGCTGGTCCGCCATGCCCATGCTTTCGTGCGCGAGGTCGAACTGACCCAGGAGGAATGGCTCGCGGCGATCGGGTTCCTGACCCGGACCGGGCATATCACCGACGACAAGCGGCAGGAATTCATCCTGTTGTCCGATACGCTGGGCATTTCCATGCTGGTCGATGCGATCAACCATCGCATGCCCGATGGTGCGACCGAAACCACGGTGCTCGGCCCGTTCTACGTGGACAATCCGCCGGTCCAGCCCGCCGATGCCGATATTTCGGGCGGGGAGACAGGCACGCCGCTCTATGTGACCGCCACGGTCAGCGCGCCGGACGGAACGCCGCTGGCCGGGGCCCAGGTCGATGTCTGGCAATCGGACGAGGACGGCTATTACGATGTGCAAAAGCCCGGCGACGATCCCAATTTGCGCGCGCGGTTCATCGCGGACGAGGACGGCAGGATCAGCTTCTGGAGCATCGTGCCCAAATATTATCCGATCCCGGCGGACGGGCCGGTGGGCGATATGCTGGAGGCGACCGGACGGCATCCGTACCGGCCCGCCCATATCCACTTCATGATCGCCCATGAGGGGTATGAAACGCTGGTCACCCATCTGTTCATGGAGGGGGACCCCTATCTCGACAGCGATGCGGTGTTCGGGGTCAAGCAATCGCTGATCGTTGCGCCACAAGCGCAAACGGGTCCGGCACCGGCGGCGGCAAACAAGCCGCAGGGCAGCGCATGGATGCGGCTCGATCACAGGTTCGGCCTCAAGCCGACCGCATGAGGGGGGAAATCATGCTGGAAACCGACGTACTGATCGTGGGGAGCGGCCCGGCGGGATCGACCGCCGCGGCACTGCTGTCGAGCTATGGCATCGACAATATGGTGGTGACCAAACATGGGTGGCTGGCGGACACGCCGCGGGCCCACATCACCAATCAGCGCACCATGGAGGTGCTGCGCGATCTGGGGCTCGAAGAGCAGGCGATGCTGTATGGCACGCCCAATGAGCTGATGGGCAATACGGTGTTCTGTACCTCGCTGGCGGGGGAAGAACTGGGGCGGCTGAGGGGATGGGGTTCGGACCCGATGAGCTTTGCCCGCCATCGCAAGGCGAGCCCGACCCAGATGATCGACCTGCCGCAAACCTATCTTGAGCCCATTCTGTTCAGCGCAGCCTGCGCCCGGGGCACCAAGGCGAGGCTGTCGACGGAATATCTGGGGCTTGAGCAGGATGAGGACGGGGTGACCGCGACGGTCAAGGACCGGCTCACCGGCAAGAGCTATCAGATCCGGGCCAAATACCTGATCGGCGGGGATGGGGGACGCTCGAAAGTCGCCGAGGATATCGGCCTGCCGATGCAGGGCCGGATGGGCGTGGAAGGGTCGATCAACATCCTGTTCAAGGCGGACCTGAGCCGGTACGTCGCGCATCGGCCTTCGGTGCTCTACTGGGTGTTGCAGCCGGGCTCGGATGTGGGCGGCATCGGCATGGGGCTGGTGCGCATGGTGCGGCCCTGGAACGAATGGCTGATCGTGTGGGGATACGATATCGAGGCGGAGCCGCCGCAGATCAGCGAGGATTTCGCCCGCAGCGTCGCCCATGCCCTGATCGGGGACGATACGGTGCCGGTCGATATCGAATCCGTGTCGCTGTGGACCGTCAATCATATGTATGCCGAGCATTACGCCAAGGGGCGGGTGTTTTGCATGGGCGATGCGGTGCACCGGCATCCGCCGTCGAACGGGCTGGGCTCTAACACCTCGGTGCAGGATGCGTTCAACCTCGCCTGGAAACTGGCGATGGTGCTCAAGGGGCAGGCGACGCCAGCCCTGCTCGATACCTATAACGCCGAACGGGCCCCGATCGGGCGGCAGATCGTCGAGCGCGCCAATCAGTCGATCCGCGAGTTCGGCCCGATTTTTGACGCGCTGGGCTTGCTGGAAACCAAGAATGCCGAGGCCATGGTCTCCAATATGGAGGCCCGCAAGCACGACAGTGCGGAAGGGGGCCGCCGCCGCGACGCGTTGCGCGAGGCGATCGCCTTCAAGCGCTACGAGTTCGATGCCCATGGGGTGGAAATGAACCAGCGTTACCGGTCGGCGGCGGTGGTGAGCGGGAAAGATGACGCGCCGGAGTTCACAGAGGATTCCGAACTGATCTACCAGCCGACAAGCTTTCCCGGCGCTCGCCTGCCCCACGCCTTTGTGGAGCGGAACCGGGAAACGGTGTCCACGCTCGACCTTGTGGGGCGGGGGCAGTTCACCCTCCTGACCGGGATTGGGGGCGAGGGCTGGGCAGCAGCGGCACGGGCGGCTCAGGAGCGGCTGGGGATCACGGTCCGGGTCGTCGCCATCGGGGCGGGACTTGAATGGGAGGACCATTTCGGCGACTGGGCGCGGCTGCGCGAGGTCGGCGATGACGGGGCCATTGTGGTGCGCCCCGATCAGGTGGTCGGCTGGCGGTCGCATCGATTGGTGGACGACCCGGCAGCAGCGCTGTGCGCGGCGCTTGCCGCGATAACCGGGCGCTGATCCGGCGACAAAGGAGCGGCGGGACGGGCGGTGTAAAGCCTAAGGCCTGGGGGATTTTGTCTGCATTGAGGGGCGCTTTCCGTCCTGCGCGTGTTTTGTGCAGAACACGCATCGCGAACATGCAGGTCACCGCCCGAGGGCATCGCCATTATGCTTTGCGATACCGGGCTTTGGCGCCCGTATCCTGTGTTTCCGCCTGCGGGAAATCAGGTCGGGAACCATTGATCCAGGGAGGAAGTCTTGTATTCCATAGTCAGACGACACGTTACGACGGCCGTGTCGCTGGGAGCACTTTTGCTCGTAGCGACACCTGCGTTCGCGCAGTGGGAGAGCGAAGCCGACATGCTCGCCGCCCATCCCGAGCTGCCATGGCACTCGCCTTATGAGAGCGACAGTGCCGGGCGCGGCTGGGCCTATCCTGACGCCAATCAGTACCCGATCGTCGGGGCCGGTGGTCCGGGCGGCGAGAACTCCATTGCGGCACGGGGCGGGGACGCTCCCGAGGGCATCGAGCCGCTGGAGCGCGACCTTTATACCTCCGACGACTTTTACATCGATCGCGAGCTGTGGAGCGACCAGCGGTATTTCCGGTGCAACAGCGGGCTGGCCAATGAATCGCTGTGGGGAGCGTATGGCAATTCGGGTTCGCTGATCGAAGACGATGATCCGGCGACGGCACCGTGGGGCGCATGTGACGAGGACTATCCCCGCGAAGGGATTGTCAGCCCGTACGCCTTCGATACGGCACAGGCCCATTATGAAGCGCTGATGGCGGAAGCCGACGCCAAGGGTGGCCCGACCGAATATGACTGGGACAACCCGCCGCCCAACTGGAGCGGTCGGTTCACCCGCATGCCCTATGAAAACTGGTGGTGGCAGCGGATCAGCCAGATTCCGACGATCCTGTCGCTGCTGACCGACGACTACCAGACCCGCGTGGTGCAGGAAGCCTATCATCAGGGCAACACCAATGCCGCCCAGTGGCCGAGCCAGTATTGCTGGCCCGAGGGCATGATGCGGCGCTGGCACCAATATGCGGTGCAGCAACCGCACCAGCTGCTGGTTACGCCCAATCTCGTGCAGTGGCTGATGGGAACGGCGGACAACTTCCTGTTCCAGTACAATATCGGTCGTGACTTCAACTATGAAGGCAACGTGCCGCGCCTGGGTCAGGACGTGCCGCGCTGGTACGGTGAATCGATCGGCTTCTGGGACGGCGATGCGCTGATCACCTGGACGTCGAACGTGCAGGGCTGGGTGACGCACAACGCGTTCGAGCACTCCAACCAGTTGCAGGTCATCGAAATCCTCACCCCGCGCGAGGAAAACGGCGAATTCGTCGGCTTGCACCACGAAACGATCTTCTACGACGCGGAAGCGCTGTTGCAGCCGGTCCGCCAGATTCAGTGGTACGAGTTCCAGAACGACTTCACTGAAGGCGATCCGTATATCTTCATCGAGTGCAACCAGACGATCTTCCCGATCGACGGTCGTGCCACGCCGACCTCTCCTGGCCAGACGATCGAATACACGGTGCCCGACCGGTTCGGCCGCCCCTGGGCCGCGATCCAGGAGCAGTATTTCGAGCAGGATATGGAGCGCCCGCAGGCGGAAGGCCTGTTCGGGTTCTGATGAACCGATGATGTGCGGCTGCGGGAGATTTTCCGCAGCCGCACATCAATATGTTGGCCTCGCGGCCAGACTTGAAGACGACATGTTCCAGCCTATGGGAGTGGGCGGGGACCAGATGAGGAGAGCACAATGAAGCGCTTGAAATCCTTGATTTTGGGCGGCGTTACCGCCGCTTTTGCCGGCCTCGGGCTGGTGGGCCCGGCGGGCGCACACCACTCGTTCGCCATGTTCGATGGTTCGCAGATGAAGGTGTTTACCGGCGTTGTCGTGCGCATCAACCCGGACGCCAACCATTTGCAGATTTTCTTTGCGCCGCTCGATGACGAGCGCAAAGCGGTTATCCGTAACGACGCGGGCGAGCCCGTCATCTGGGCCGTTGAAATGGCGGGGGCCGCGCAGGCCGCGCAGCAGGGGATTTCTGTGAATGGCTTTACGCCGGGAACGATCTTCTCGGTGGGTCTGCACCCGCTGCGCAACGGCCAGCCGGGCGGCGACCGGGGACAATCGGGCCTGTTCAAATGCCCGGCAAACACGCCGCCGGCGGCTGGCCAGCACTGTGACAGCGTCGAGGGCGCAACCTCGCATGGCGAGGGTGTGATCCCGCAGGAAGGCGCGTTGACCGAAGAATACAACCCCGACGCCTAAGGCGGGGCCAAAAAGCCGGTGCCGGGGTGCTGTAAGCCTCCCGGTGCCGGCGCAAAAACCACCAAGGGAGGAATGCGATACCATGCGTGAATTTGCCAATTGGCTGGCGGGCACCGGTCTCAACCAGACCATCGCCGGGAACCTATGGATGATCCCGACGATCCAGTCGGTCCATATCGTCGCCATCGGCGTGCTGGTCGGTGCGCTGTTCATGGTCGATATGCGCATTCTCGGGGTGGTCGGCAAGGACCAGAGCCTTGTGGTCACCAGCCGCCGCTTTGCGCCGTGGATCTGGGGCGCCATCGCCGTGCTGTTGACCTCGGGCGTGTTGCTGATCTTTGGCGAGCCGGAACGCGAACTGCTGAGCTTTTCGTTCTGGGCCAAGATGATCCTTGTCGTGATCGGCACCGCCATTGTCGCGGCTTTCCAGATTCACCTGCGGGGCCGCGAGGCCGAATGGGAGACGACGCTGGTTGCTGCGCCCCTGACCAAGGTGTTCGCCATCGCCTCAATCGGAATCTGGATCGCGATCATGGTTCTGGGGCGCTTCATAGCCTGGGACGCCCAGATCTGGGGCGCCCTGTCGCCGCAGCTTTAAGCAACATTACGGCTTGGTCCCGGGAGGAATAGGCATGGATTTTTATCAAATTTTCAGCGGCATCGAAGCCACCGGCATTGCGACCTGGGTGCGCGAGTCGCTGTATGGCCTGCCCATCGTCAATGCGCTGCATGTGATCAGCATCGCGCTGGTGTTCGGCACGATCTTCGTCGTCGATCTGAGGCTGGTCGGATGGCAGTCGGTGACGCGGCCATTCACCAATGTCGCCGGCGACCTGCTCAAATGGACCTGGTTGGGCTTTGCCGTTGCGCTGGTCACCGGGCTGCTGATGTTTTCGGCCAATGCGACGACCTTTTACGTCAACACCCAATTCCAGCTCAAACTGGCGGCGATCGCTCTGGCGGGGATCAACATGATGGTGTTCGAACTGGTCACCGTGCGCTCGGTCTCCCAGTGGGACACGGACCGGACAACGCCAAACGCGGCGCGGTTTGCCGGGTTCGCCTCGATCACCCTTTGGGTCAGCGTCATCGTTCTGGGCCGCTGGATCGGGTATTCCAAGGGGTTCAATTTTGACGCTCCGATCGATATCGATTTCGATCTGGACAATCTGTTCGGGGCCGCCGGACAGCTCATTGCACCGTATGTTGGCTAGGGGAAAACAGACCATGAAAGCAACAAGCACACTTGTCGCCCGCAACGGGCTGCATGTCGCCGCCGGTGCCGTCATCGCGACGGGGCTGATGGTTTCGGCTGTTCTGCCCGGCCTTTCCCAGGACGTGCGGTTCGGCGACCCGATCGAGACCGACTACGCGCCCTATACGTTGGGGCAGGCGGGCGAGGAGATCGCGCGCAGCCTCGACGGGCTGCCCCAGGAGGCGGACGCTTCGACCCGCACGGAAACAGTCACCTTTTCAGTGGGCGGGCTGGTCGAAAACTACGGGCAGGCCGAATACAAGATCACCATGAAGCCCGGCGATACGGTGTATTATGCGTGGACGGCTTCGGGGGACATTCACTACGAATTCCACGGCCACACCATGCTCGACGCCAATACGCCCGGCGACGCGGTGCTGTATCGCAACGAGACGGGCAGCGCTTCTGCCGGGGTGCTGACCGCGCCGCTGGAAGGCTGGCACGGCTGGTATTTCGTCAACGATTCCTTTGATACGCCGGTCGAGATCGAATTGACGCTGGCCGGGGACTTTGAAATGACCCCGGGCTTTCTCAACTCGCGGTAAGCGCGGCGGCTCCGGCCAGAGCATTTGACCCGTCGGGATAGAGCCGGCCATCGTGCATGGTGAGGACCCGGTCGCAGAGGCTGTCGAGCAGCTTGCGATCGTGGCTCACCATGACGATGGCCGTACCGTTTGCGGCGAGGGCATCGAGCAGGCCAACCACGGTGGCGGTGGCGGCGGCATCGAGCGCGCTGGTGGGTTCATCGGCGATGACCAGCGCCGGTCGGGCTGCGATCGCCCGGGCAATGGCAATGCGCTGGCATTGACCGAGCGAGAGTTCGCTCGGGCGGGCCTCGATATCGAGATGGCCCAGACCAACGGTTTCCAGATGCTGGCGCGCTGATTGTTTTTGCGCGGTGCGGTTGAATGGCCAGCGCCCGAGGGTGTGCGGTTCCGTCAGGCTGCGCCAGATCGGCCAGCGCGGGTCGAGACTTCCCGAGGGATCCTGAAACACCGGCATGACCATGCCGGGGGCCGCCTGATCGACAAGGCGTCCGCCAGCCATGCGCTTGCGCCTTGTGGGGAAACCAAAAGAGAGGGTTCCGGCGCTGGGGGCTTCGATGGTGCCCAGCAGGCGCAGCAGAGTGGATTTCCCGCCCCCAGAGGGGCCGCCGATACCGACGATCTCGCCCCGGCAGACGCTCAGGTCCGCATGGGAGAGCGCCTCAAACAGGCCATAGCGGCGGGCCAGCGCCTGGCCCTTGACCACAATGGTTTCGTCGCGCGGCTGCGTGAGGCGCGGACTGGCCAGCGCGCGCGCGGGCGCAGAGGCCTGGGGCGGATGCCAGCAGGCGACCGCCGCTGGGGGCGGAGCCTGGGTGCGGCATTGCGGTTCGGCGCTGGAGCAGCGCGGCGCAAAGGCGCAGCCTTCAATGGGCTGATCGAGCCTTGGGGGCGAACCGGGCAAAGGCAGGGGCAGGACGCCCCGGCTGCGCGGCAGAGCGAGGCTGAGCCGACGGGTATAGGGATGGCGGGGATTGAGCCCGACCTGCTCGGCGGTGCCGATCTCGACGATCTGGCCGGCATAACAGACCGCGATCCGGTCGGCGTGGCGGGCGACGAGGTCGAGATCGTGGCTGACCAGCAGAACGGCGGTGCCAGCGGCGCGCAACAGGTTGAGGGTGAGATCGGCGTGATCGGCGTCAAGCGCGCTGGTGGGCTCATCGGCGACGATCAGCGGCGGGCGGTGCGCGGTGGCCGCCGCGATGGCGGCGCGTTGCAGCATGCCGCCGCTCCATTGGTGCGGGTATTGCCGGAGACGGCGCGCAGCGTTTGTGATGCCGATGGCGCTCAACTGCGCCGCAGCCTCGTCCCGGGGCACTGGCAGGCCGTGGGCCTTCCACGATTCGGCCAGATGCCCGCCAATGGTGGTCAGCGGATCGCAGGCTTCGAACGGGTCCTGGGCGACATAGCCGATGCTCAGCCCGCGCAGGTGTTGCAGACGCCGTTCGGGGGCGGCAAGCAGGTCTTCGCCCCCAAAGCGGATGTGGCCGGAGGTGTTGGTGGAGCGCGGCAGCAGGCCGATCACCGCGCGGGCGATGGAGGTCTTGCCGCAGCCCGATTCGCCGACCAGCGCCAGACACTCGCCCGGCTGGAGCGCAAAGCTGACGCCGCGCACGGCGTGATTGCCGCCCGCATAGGTGAGCGAGAGATTGTCGACCGAGAGCAAGGGCAGGGTGGGGGCGTTCATTTGTCCGCTCCGCTGTCGAGCACATCGCGCAAGGCATTGCCGATCAGATTGACCGCGACGACCGAGACAAGGATCAGCCCGGCCGGAGCGAGCAGGAGCCAGGGGGCGATGGGGAAATAGAACCGCGATTCCGACAGCATGGCTCCCCATTCCGCATGGGGCGGCTGGCTGCCCAGGCCGAGGAAGGAAAACCCGGCGATGGCGCCGATGGTGCCGCCCAGCCCGAGACTGGCGACGATGGCCAGCTGGATCGCGGCGGGGGGGATGATGTGCTGGATGAGAATGCGGTGGAACGGCACGCCAGCGAGACGGGCGGCGGTGATATAGGGCTGACCGGCGGCGTTGAGCACATAGGAACGGGCCAGTCTTGCGTAATAGGCCCAATCGGCAATGATCAGCGCCAGGATGAGATTGTGAAAGCCGGGGCCGAGAATGCCGACAATGGCAAAGGCCAGCACCATGCCCGGAATGGTCATGAGCACATCGACAAGACGCATCAGTACCGTATCGACCACCCCGCCGCTGACCCCGGCGATAACGCCGACGACCAGCCCGATCCCATAGATGGAGACGAGCACCAGCATGGCGGCACCGAGGGAGCGATGCCCGGCATCGAGCAGGCGCGAGAGCACATCGCGTCCGGTGGCATCGGTCCCCAGCCAGTGCTCGGCACTGGGGCCAAGAAGGGTGCTGGCGTAATCGGGCCAGTTGGGCTCATGGGGCAGGATGGACGGGCCGAGGGCCGAGAGCACCGCGAGGATCAGGCACAGGATCAGCCCGATGCGGCCGCCGCGATGGGTCCATAGCCGCGCCAACAGCCCGCGCGGGAGCTTGCCGCGAGCGGGCAAAGCCCGGGGGCGATGGAGATTGAGGGCTGCTTCGATCCCGCTCATGGATGGGCCTCGCGCAGGCGCGGGTCGATCGCCATGGAGACCAGGTCGACCAGCATGGACGCCGTGACATAGCAGAGCGCCCCGAGCAACACGAAGGCCTGGATCACGGGGAAGTCGCGGGCCTGAATGGAGAGCAGCATCAACCGGCCTAGACCGGGCCAGGTGAAGATTTCCTCGATGATGGGGGTGCCGCCGATCATCGCGCCGAGGCTGACACCGATGGCGGTGATGTAGGGCAGGAGGGAATTGGGCAGGGCGTGGCGCCACAGGGTGCGCCAGCGGGTGGCCCCGCGCGAGCGCGCCACCAGTACAGGGCCCGAGTGGATGTGTTCGAGCAGCGAAGCGCGGAGCAATTGCGTCCAGCCGCCGGCCCGGTCGATGGCAAGGGTAAGCGCAGGCAACAGGACCAGCCAGCCAAGGCCACGCGGCAGCACCTTTCCGATCCCGAGCCCCAGCACAACATATTGCAACACCAGCAGCGCGAAGATGAAGGTGGGGACCGAGGCGGTGATCTGGGTATAGGCTCGAATGATCCTATCGGGCCAGCGGTCGCGGAAATGGACGGCGATCAGGGCCAGTATGAGAGAAAAAAATACAGAGAACGCAAGCGCCGTACCCAGGAGGAGAGCCGTAGCGGGCAGGCGGCTTGCGATCTCTGTCAAAACCGGTTGCCCGGTCCTGTAGGATACGGACAGATCGCCCTGAACGACGCGTCCCAGCCATTCGATATATTGAACGGGCAGGGGGCGATCCAGGGCGAGTTCTGCCCGCAGTACGTCGATCTGCAGCTCGTTGGGTTCGTCGATGCCCTGGGCTGCGAGAATGCGCAGCACGGGATCGCCGGGGGCCAATGGGAGTATGAGCCACACGATCAGCGTGGCGGCAAGCGCTGCCGCCATGGCCTGTCCCACCCGCGAGAACACCCTGCGGACCAGCGGGCGCAGGCGCTGCCGGTCCGGGGAAATCAGGGTGCCTTCGGATTTGAGAGGGGCAGGGATCGGGATGTCCTTTCTCAGTCGGGCTGGGTCTGCCAGTCGAGGTTGAAGAAATAAAAGCCGGGGCGGTAGCTGGCGTAGCGATCATTGCTGACGACCCCCAGCCGACTGTCGACGAGGATGAGAAAGCCCACATCCTCTTCGATCATGATGGTCTGGATCCGTTCGAGCAGCTGGTGGCGTTCAGCCTCGCCGGTGGTGGTGCTGAGCCGATTGGCCAACTCGGTGATTTCAGGGTTGTCATAGCCACCATAGTTGCGGTCGCCATCGGGGGTGAAATGGCGGCGCAGGAAGAGCTCGGGGACGCCATTGCCGCCGCTGCTCTGGTTGTGGACGCCGGCATTCCAGCCCGGTTCGCCATAGGCAGCATAGGTATCGGGCACGCCGCGCGGTTCGACCACAAAGCCATGGGGATGCAATTGCGCCTGAAGGCCGGTCGTAAGCGCGACCAGATCGGAGACGCCGGGATTGTAGAGAATCGACAGCCGCAGCGGCTGGCCGTCGCGGTAGCGGACGCCGTCCGGCCCCATCAGCCAGCCCGCTTCATCAAGGAGCTGTGCGGCGCGTTCGGTGTCGGTCGCCAGATTGTCCACGGCGAAGCGATAGAGCGAGGCGTAAAAGCTGGTGGCGGGCTGGAAGAGGCCGGAAAAGATATCCTTTGCGATGCTGTCGTAATCGATGGCCAGCGCGAAGGCGCGGCGCACGCGCGGATCGTCAAACGGCGGCTCGCGCAGGTTGAGGAAGGTTGAATAGCTGTTGGCGCTGGGCGTGTCGGCGCTGAAATGGAGGCCGGGGGTGGCCTCGATCACCGGCACCACCGCGATCGGCATGAACAGCGCGATGTCGATCTCGTCATTCTGGACGGCGAGAAGGCGGGCGTTGGTGTCGGAAATGAAGTGAACCGAAACCTCTTCAAGCGCGGGCATGCCCTGCCAATACTGATCGAACCGCGACAGGGTCAGGGTGTCGGCATCGAGGGTGTCGATCCGGTAGGGACCGGTATAGATGCCCGCCGCGGCGAGGGCCCCATCGTCGGAGCCGGAGGCGTCGACCGCAGCCACGTCATAGATGAGGAACACGGTTTCATCGGCGAGCAGCGCCGGCAGCGCGGGAAAAGGCGCGTCGGTCTCAAAGGTGAGCTCGTATTCGCCGGTGACGGTAAAGCGGGCGTCATCGGGGAATGAACCGCGCGCCCCCGCCGAATGATCGAGCTGGTGGGCGATGGCGGCGTGAACCGCCTCGGCATCGAGGCGGTTGCCGTTGTGGAAACGTATGCCCTCGCGCAGGGTCAGCACCCAGCGGGTTTCACCGTCAAGGCGCAGATCGGACAGCAGCCAGGGGTAAAAGCCCCCATCCTCGCGGAACTGCATGAGCATTTCACCGACGCCGAATTCCTGCATCCAGAAGCCGTCGCTGATCGGATCGAGGGATTCGACAGCAAAGGACGTCGCCATGCGCAGGTCCTGGCTGCTGGCCGCCGGGGCGGTCAGCAGCAGGGCGGCAGCGGCAATCGCGGGAAGCAAATGCCTGGCGGTCATTGCGCCGACCCGGACGGAGCGGTCTGCCAGGAGACGTGGTAGAGCGCGAAGCCTGGGGGGTAGTCCTGGTAGCGGTCGTTGACCACGACAGCGCCCTTGGAGATGACGAAGGAGAACACGTATGGGTCCTCGTCGTGCAGAATCTCCTGAATCTCGCGCAGGGCCGCATTGCGGCGTTCAGTATCGACAGTGATGGCCAGTTCGGCGATCAGGGCGTCGATCCGGTCATTGGCATAGCCGGCGTAATTGCGCCCGCCGGAGCTGGCGACATAGCGATTGAGGAACCCTTCGGTGATGCCCCAGCTGACGGTGCCTTCGCTGGAGATCGCGATGTCCCAGTCGACGGTGCCCTCGCCCATGCCGGCATAGATATCGTCCACGGACTGGACGGTGACGGCGATTCCAAGGGCATTGAACTGGGCTTGCAGGTCGTTGCTCAGCGGTACCAGGTCGGGCTGCTGGGGATAGATCAGGACGGTGAGGTCGAGGGGGGTGCCATCCTTGCTGCGGCGACCGTTGCTGCCAAGGGTCCAGCCCGCTTCGTCGAGCAGCCGGGCGGCTTCAGTTTGGTCGGTGGCGTAGTTCTCGACGGCCCAGGCGAAATCGGCATTGTAAAGGCCGGTGGCGGTGGCGCGCAGGCCTTTGAAGACGGTTTCGGCGATGTGCTCGTAATCGATCGCGTGCAGCACGGCCCGGCGGGCGAGAGCATCGTCAAACGGGGCATGGGCGGTGTTGAAAAAGCCCATGAACCCGCCGGTGCCCGGGGTGCCTGCCACAAAGTGCAGGCCGGGGGTGGCTTCGATCACCGGGAAAGCAGCGGTGGGCGGGTAGAGCGCGATATCGGCTTCGTCGTTCTGCACCGCCAGGATGCGGGCATTGGGATCGGTGACGAAGGCGACCGACAGACCGGGGAGGGCCGGGACACCCTGCCAGTAGTCATCGAACCGTTCGGCGACCATTTCGTTGGCATCGAGAAGGGTGACGGCATACGGGCCGGTATAGATGCCCGCGCCGACAAGGCTGGACCAGTCATCGCCGACCGCTTCGACCGCTTCGGCGTCAAAGATCAGAAAGACGCTTTCATTGGCCAGCGTTCCCGGGAGCGAGGGCCAGGGCTGGTCGGTGGTGACCGTGATCTCGAACTCGCCGGTCATGGAGAACTCGGCGCTTTCGGGAACGGAGCCCCGGGCGGAGGGGGAGTTTTCCAACTGCAGATCGATGGCGGCAAGCACCGCTTCGGCATTGACGGGCCTGCCGTTCTGGAAGGTGATGTTCTCGCGCAGCGTCAGCACCCAGGTCTGATCGTCCGCCGCTTCGAGATCGGACAACAGCCAGGGATGGTGCTGGCCGTCATTTTCGAACTTCATGAGCAGTTCGGCGACGCCGAATTCCTGCATCCAGAACCCTTCGGAGTAGGGGTCCATGCTTTCGATGGCAAACGAGGTCACGATGCGCAGGGGAGGATGATCCTCGGCGAGGGCCGGGGATGCGGCGATGGTGAGGGTCATGGCGAGGGCGATGAGCGGCCCGTGGTTCAGCATGATGCAGGCTCCAGAATGGGTTCGGCTGCGCGGACGGCGCGCGCCGTGTGGATTAAAAGGTCGGGAAGGGACTGGCCGTCGCGCAGGACAGAGAAAACAAAGCGCTGGACGTCGGCGCGTGTATCGAGCCGATACCATTCGCCCCGTGGATAGACGGCCACCATCGGCCCCTGATTACAGGGGAACATGCAGCCGGTGCGAGTGGTCAGGCACTGGCGCGACAGGCCCGCCGCGGCGATCGTATCCTTGAGCTCGATGAGCAGCGAGGCGGAGTCGCGATATTGGCAGCGCGGCCCGGTGCACACCAGCAGGTGATGGGTGAAGTCGGGCGGGTCCTGCCAGCCGGGCTTGCCCAGTTTGGTGTTTCCTGCGTCGACGGTGATGGCGTCGGGCAAACCCTCAAGGCTGGCGGTGACGGCGCGATCGAGAATGTCGGAGATGTCGCACATATCCTTGCCCAGCCGGAGCGTGAACCGATCCGGCGTCTGTGCGGCCAGCCAATTGCCCAGCGCGCCGGGCAGCCAGGTGACCAGGCCTTCCGGAAAGGGCAGGCCGAGCGGCTGGATGAGGATCGAGCGATGGCCGTCAGCGGCGACCGCGTCGAGAATGTCGGGCAAGGCCGCGCCCGGCCCTTCGAGCCGGATCAGCCGCACGGGAACAGGTGCGTTGGCGGCCAGGGCCGCCTCCATGCGCCGCAAGCGGCCCCCGCTCAGATTGTATTGGGAAAGAACAAAAACAATTGTGTCAGGTCGCACGCAAACCACCCCCCAACAGGGGCGGGCAAGCATGGACGGGCCACAAACAATGGTAGCGCTTCACGTAACTGCTCCCCGCCAGGACACCTCGCCCAGCGTTTCAGGTTCGACAGTAACGGCAGGTCTCCTGGCTCCCGGCTCTGACGCATTCCGCCGCCTTCCCGGACCGGATCGGCCAGTGGCGTTGTGACGAAATGCTTGCCGGTTACAGTTGCGAGGGCAGCCTTGGGTTTGGCCCCGATTGGGTCATCCGCACCAAGTTCCCTTTTAATCCGCACGCATATGCGGAACCGTAACGCGAACATCATCCCTATTTTCTGTCCCCTGACAAGGGACATTCCTCCTTGACCTTTCCGGGCCGTGGACGGCGTGTTCCGGGAAGGTCCTCCTCAAAGGCCGGGGTTTGCTGCGCTTTTTGGCTGTGCTTTTCCCTGCCGGGATCAAATCTGGCAAAGGGCGGACAAGGGCGCCTGCACGTTTCCGGCGCATTCTTGCATAAAACCTGCTTTTCAATTCCAGTATTGGAAATATGGCGGGCGTTAAGGCTCGTCGGCCTCAAGAAGTTCGACCCCGAGGGCGGCCTTGAGGGTGGCGGGGCTGTGGGCCAGATCGGCGATGGTGTATTCGCCAAGCACGTCCATGAAGGCGGCGAGGGCGCGTTCGAGAGCGCGAGTATAGGCGCAGCGGTCGCGAAACGGGCAGGTTTCGCGGTCCTCTGCCATGCATTCGGACAGGGCAAAACCATCCTCGGTGATGGCGAGCACATCGACCAGGCGGATCTGGTTGGCGGGGCGGGCCAGCCGCATGCCCCCGCGCCGTCCGCGCACGGTTTCCAAAAACCCGTTGCGGGTGATGGGAATGATGATCTTGAACAGGAACATGTCGGAAATCCCGAAGGCCTTGGCTACCTGCGGCACCCGGCTGAGTTCAGGATGATTGAGGGCGCAATAGATCAGCGTGCGCACCGCATAATTGGTCTGTTTGGAAAGACGCACGTTTCCCGATCCTAAAGCAGCGGGAAAAGCGCCGCTGCTCCCGACTGGGCCAGAACCGTGAGGCCGACACCGGCGACAATGCCACCGACGACGCGGGCGTTGGCATAAAGCCGGTCACCGGCCCACAGCATATAGACAGCCATCATCGCCCCGGTGGCGACCACGGACTGGATGATGGCAAAGCCGATCAAATAGCCGTTCAGCGACGCATGGGCGGTGCCGATGATTGCATCGGCATAGACGCCGCCGTGGAAAATTCCGGCGAGTGCGAAGGCGGCGATGTCGAGCACCCGCAGGTGGCGATGGCCGAAGGCGAGGGCCGCGCCCAGAATCAGCAGGGCCAGATGGGCAAGCCAGCCCGCAAACGGCAGCGTGATGCCATTGGCGGCCAGAGCGCAGCCCACAATGGTGCCGCCCACGAACCAGACAGGCAGAAATTTCGAGGCCTGCCCCACAGCGGTCAAAACCCCGACGGCAACCACGAAGGCGAAATGGTCGAAATTGATCACCGGATGGGCGAGGCCGGACAGGAATCCCTGGCCGAAATCGGCGGGAAGTGCGCCGCCCAGAGCGTGGTGCGCCCGTGCAGGTGTCGTCAGCGCCAGTGCCAAAGCGACCCCGCAGAGTGCCCGTACCAACCGAACCATGGGCCCCTCCGAAAGCTCCATTTCCTTGCGCTCGACTGTTTCAGACTGAACACAGATTGCAATATCGCCAAACCCGGTCTGTGCCGAAAGCGCGTCGGTTTCATGCAGGACTGGAGACAAAGTTCTGCATGCACTGGTAAGAGACAAGGGACCCGAGAGGACGGAGAGCCGCACCCCCGATGATTTTGAGACTGCTGTCAGCGCTGGGAGCCGGGGCGATCGGGCTGGGTTTGAGCCCGGTTCAGGCGCATCCGTCCTATGCCATGTTCGACCTGACGGTCGAGATGGTGATGACTGTGGTGGTCGAGCGGTTCGATTTTACCATCCCCCATTCCTGGCTGCATGTGACCGTTATCGAGCCAGATGGCGAGGCGCGGCAGATCGCGCTGGAAATGGAAGGGGTGCCGGAGCTGTACCGGCAGGGGATCAGAGGCGATTTCGTCGCGCCGGGAGAAACCCTCACCATCCGGGCCAATCCCATGCGCGGCAACAGGCCCGGAGGGCTGTGGCGGGGCTCTGTCGATGCCGAGGGCAACCGATATGGCGAGGCGGAAGGGCTCGACCCGCCGGCGCAGTAAGATTTTGAGAGCCTGACCAGCCCTTGCGGCCGGTCAGGCAGTGCGGGGCGGCTATTCCGCTGCGGTGCGGGTGGCTTCGCCGGTATCCTGGGTGCCGAGCACGAGGCGGGTGCCGCTGGCGGGAAGATGCGCCATGTCGAAATCGAGCGCTTTTTCCGTCTTGCTGAACGAAAGCAGCCGGGCCGAATTGAGAATGAAGGCCAGTTCGGACCCCACGTGGATCATCACGGCGGCGACCGGGCCGACATAGCCCAGCATCACCGCGGCGATGCCCAGAATGTCGATGAGCACGGTGCCCGCAAAGTTGAAATAAATGATGCCCCGGGCGCGGCGGGCAATGGCGACGGTCTGCGCGAACCGCTCAAGATCATTGCCGAGCAGGACGATATCGGCGCTTTCGCGCGCCACTTCGGTGCCCGATCCCATGGCAACGCCGACATCGGCGGCGGCCAGAGCCAGCGTATCGTTGACGCCATCGCCAACCATGGCGACCGTGCTCTTGCCGCCGACCAGCTCGCGGATATGGGCGAGCTTGTGTTCGGGCAGCAATTGCGGGCGGATATCGTCGATGCCGAGCCGGGTGCCGACGGCCTTGGCCACCGAGGCGCTGTCGCCGGTGAGCAGGATGGTGCGAATGCCCATCTTCTTGAACGCGGCCATGGCGCGATGCGCTTCGGGGCGTTCGCGGTCGGCGATGCCGATGGCACCCAGCGCGCGGCCATCCAGAGCCACATGAACCCAGGTGATGGCGTCATCGCGGTCCGCCGCGTCGCCCGGGAGCGGGACGCCGTTATGGTCCATCCAGGCCGGGTTGCCGACAAGGATCGCGCCATCCTTGCCGGACGCCGAGATGCCCATGCCCGGCACATAGCTGAACTGGTCGGGCTCGGCGATGGCGATGCCCTTTTCGGCGGCGCGGGCCATGATGGCCTTGCCCAGGGGGTGCTCGGACCGGATTTCAGCGGTCGCAGCCACCGACAGCAACTGGCTTTCGGTGATCCCGTCCGCCGGTTCGATGGCCACCACGTCGGGCTTGCCGAAGGTGAGGGTGCCGGTCTTGTCGAGGACGATGGTATCGACCTTGCTCAGGGTTTCGAGGTGGATGCCGCCCTTGACGATGGCTCCCAACCGCGCCGAGCGCCCTATGGCGCCAAGGATGGCCAGCGGCGTGCCGGCGGCGACGCCACAGGCGCCGGCGACGATGATGACGGCGATGGTCGAGGACACGTTGCCGCCGGAGATGAAATATTCGATCACCGCAAAGAACAGGGCGACATAAACGATATAGGCAGCCAGCTTGTCGGCGTAGCGCTGGACCGGGGCGCGGGAGCGCTCGGCCTGCTCGATCGCGGCGATGATGCGGCCATAGCTGGTGTCGCGCCCGATGCGCTCGGAGCGGATTTCCAGCGCGCCCGACTGGTTGATCGAGCCCGCATAGACCCGCGTACCGGCCAGCTTTTCCACCGGCATGGATTCGCCGGTGATACGGGTTTCATCGACAAAGGAATTGCCGGAAACGACGGTGCCATCGACGGCGACCAGCGCGCCGGGCTCGACCAGCACCGTGTCCCCGACCACCAGATCGGCAGAGGCGATGGTGCTGACGGCACCGGACCGGCGCACGGAAACTTCGCGCGGCAGCAATTCGAGGAGATTGTGGATGGCCCGGCGACCGCGCTCCACGGTCATGCCTTCGAGCACCTCGGCGATGAGGACGAAGAAGGTGATGACGAGGGCGACGAAGAAATAGCCGGTATAGGTGGCGGCCAGAATGGCGATGACCATCGACAGTTCCATGGTCATCTGGCGGCGGCGGATCGATTCCCAGGCTTCGACGAACAGCGGCCAGCCGCCGAACAGCAACCCGACCAGCGCATACCAGGAGAACGGCAGGAAGATGTCCGAGCCGATCATCAGCAGGGGCGGATTGGCATCGGGCATGCGGAACTGAACCGCGATGGCGCAAAGACCCGCGACAGCGATCCGCGCGATCACCAGAGGGGTGAGTTCGTGATCGTGGTGATGATGGTGGCCGTGATGATCGTCGTGGTCATGATCATGATCGTGGTGGTGATGGTGATGATCATGATGGTGATCATGGTGATGGTGCCCGTGGCCGTGATGGTGACCGTGGTGGTGATGGTGGTGGTCGGTCATGGCAAAGGCTCCTCGTTCTGGTCGTGCGCTCTCCCCTTTCTGCCCTGGCGGCACGGCCTTTGCGCGGAATGTGCAGATTTCCAGCAAGGATGTGCAGGCGCCGTCCGGGCAGAGGGGTATTGGATGCGCGAACCTGACACACTAGTCGTCCTGAAACTGATCGCCTGCATGATCGATCTGGCAAAACTGCACAAATCGATCATCGGGCCTGCGGGCATAAGACGTGGTGTCGCGCCAACAGCGTGCTACGAGGAGATGCCTGCATGCATGACAATCCGGTTGAAGAGCTGGTGCTCGGGACGGGCAATGATCTGACCATCGTGCTGGTGCACGGGCGAACACAGGCGCCGCAGGACATGAAGCTGCATGCGGAACGGCTGGGGCTGGACAATGTCCGGTTCCTGTTCCCGTGCGCTACCGGGAACTCCTGGTATCCGGGCCTGTTCATGGCCCCGATTGCCGACAATGAACCGGCGCTGTCGGCGGCCCTTGCCCATTACGAAGCGATCGTTTCGGGACTGATCGACGAGGGGATGCCTGCCGAACGCATCGTCGTGGGCGGATTTTCGCAAGGGGCGTGCCTTACGTCCGAGTTTCTGGCCCGCCATCCGCGCCGCTATGGCGCGGCGATCTTGTGGACGGGAGGGCTGATCGGGCCCGCGGGCTCGGTATGGCCGCTGCGCCCGGTGCTCTCGCAGATGCCCGTTTATATCACCACGGCGGACAATGATCCGTGGGTGCCCGCGGACCGGGTGACCGAGACTTATGACTGGCTGCGTCAGAGCGGCGCCAAACCGCAGATCGAGATTTTCGAGGACCGCGAGCACGGGGTTCTCGACGTCGAAATCGCTGCCGTACGGGCGATGATCGACGCGGTGCGCGCGCCGGTGGCGGTTGCGGGAGCGCGATGAGCGTTTCGTGCAGAACAGGATAATCAGACTTTCGTATAGTTGGAATTTGTAAAAATAGCGATTTTTTGTGAAAACTTGTCGTTTTATAACGGGTTAGCACATAATTTCCCCAGCGATGATTCGGGAAATATTTCACATTGTGGGATATTGTCGCCGAAATTGATGGTGGTAATGTGCAGGATATGCAGCCGGGTCTGTGGTGCGATAGCGGGGAGAGCTATGGCGAAGGCCCGGCAGAAGGGCTGCATTTGGCCAATGGCCGTCCGCAAGCGGACGGGAGGAAAATCAGTCCTGCGCTGGCGCGTTGATACAGCCAGCTTATAGTTCAGGGGAGGGGAGAGGAATGCGTGTACACGCCCCGTTTCGCGTGGAGGAAACGCACGGCGTGCTGGTCCAGAAGCCCAACAGGGCATCGGCCAGCAGCGACAGCTATAATTGGAGCTCACTTTACGCCTCTTCGCAGAGCGAGTTTCCGTTCGAGGCGTTTTTCTCGGCGGTCGACGATCAGCTGCTGGTGCTGCACCGCAGCGGTCCGGTTGCTGTCGAGCGGCTGGAGGGCGACAAGACCAAGCGCAGGGTCGTCCCGGCCGGAGGCATCCACCTCGTGCCGGGCGGGATGAGCTTCGGGTTCCGGCTGTTTGAGCAGCTCGACACACTGCATGTGTATATCCGGCGCACCGTGATCGAGGAAATCGCCGCCGAAATGGCGGTGGGCGATCCGACCAATATCGATATCGATGGCAATTTCGTCGAATCCGACGTGCAGATGAAGAACCTGCTCAGTGCGGTGATGTTTGCCCTCGAAGACGGGGATTACGCCACGGCGCTCTATGTCGATTGCCTGTCGCGGGCGGTGGCCTCGCGGCTGGTGCGCAACTATTCCAACGCACGCCTGCGGCAGGCATCGCCCTTTTCCTCAAGCACTATCGGGGGTGTCATCGTCAAGGAAGCGATTGCCTATATGCAGGACAATCTCGACCGCTCGATCGGGCTCGACGACATCGCCGCCGTGATCAATCGCAGCCCCAGCCATTTTGCCCGCCAGTTCCGCAACGAAATGGGTGTGCCGCCGTATCAGTATCTGGTCAATTTGCGGCTGGACAAGGCGCAGACCCTGCTGCGCGAGACCCGCATTTCGGTGGCCGAGGTGGCGTTTGAATGCGGCTTCACCCACCAGGAACACCTCACGCGCCTGTTCCGGCGCCGGTTTCACACCACCCCTGCGGCCTACCGCAAATCCTGTCAGAATTAGGCTCAGCTTCGGCTGAAAAAAAGCGGGTTCCCGGATGGCGCGCACTGCGTGTCCGGGCCCGCTTTTGCCGTCTGACTGAGAGCGGAGCCGTCGCCATTTCCTCAAAGATCGTTTTGTGCAGCTTCCCCTGCGAGAACGTGCAGGAGAGGGGTATGCTCAGCCACTAGCTTTGAAACCAGCAAGGCGCGGGTGAGACGCGTCCGGAGGACTTGATGTATCCCTTTGTCTATCAACCGCTTTCCCAGCGTGTTGTTTTCGGTAGCGGCACGATCGGTCAGGTGGGGGATGAACTCTCGCGGATGAATCTTGGCCGGGCGCTGGTGCTGACCACTGCGCAGCAGGAGCAGAGCGGGCGCGAGCTGGTCGAGGCGCTTGGCGCGCGGGCCGTGGGCCTGTTTGCCGGTGCCGTCATGCACACGCCCGTGGATGTGACCGAAGCAGCGCTGCACCAGGTCGAGGCGCTGGGGGCCGACTGTGTCGTCTCCCTCGGTGGTGGTTCGACGGTGGGGCTGGGCAAGGCTATCGCGCTGCGCACCGATCTGCCCCAGATCGTCATTCCCACCAGTTATGCCGGGTCGGAGGCGACCCCGATCCTCGGGCAGACGGAAAACGGCATCAAGACCACCCAGCGCTCCCTGAAGGTGCTGCCGGAGGTAATCATCTATGACGTGGACCTCACGGTCTCGCTGCCGCCGAAAATGACGGTGACGTCCGGGCTCAATGCCATCGCCCATGCGGTCGAAGGGCTCTATACCCAGGATCGCAATCCCATCATCTCGATCATTGCGCGCGAAGGCATCGCAGCGCTGGCACGCGCATTACCGGCCATCATCAAGCGGGAAGATGATCTGGAAGCGCGAGCCGATGCGCTGTATGGGGCCTGGGCCTGTGGCACGGTGCTGGGCGCTGTGGGTATGGCGCTGCACCACAAGGTTTGTCACGTTCTGGGCGGAAGTTTTGATCTGCCCCACGCTGAAACCCACGCGGTCATCCTGCCCCATGCCGTCGCCTATAATGAGCGCGCCGTGGCCGAGGAGCTGGCCCCGGTCGCCGACATTTTTGCATCGCCAACCGCCGCCGCGGGGCTTTGGGAGTTCAGCAAGACGACCGGAGCGCCGCTGACACTGGCGGAACTGGGCATGGCGGAGGCCGATCTCGACCGCGCCGTCGAGATCATGCTCGCCAACCCCTATTGGAACCCGCAGCCGCTGGTTGGCGAGCAGTTGCGCGGCATGCTCGATGACGCGTTTTTCGGTCGCGCGCCGGGCACCAGCCTTCAAGGACAACCATCATGATGCCGGAGCCAGTCCGATGCTTCTCGAACTGAAGTCAGTCTCAAAGCGGTTCGGCGCGGTGGTCGCGGCGGATGGCGTCGATCTGGTGGTGAGCCAGGGCGAGGCGCTGGGCATTATCGGCGCCAACGGGGCCGGCAAAAGCTCGCTGTTCAATCTGATCACCGGCGTGCTGCGGCCCGATGCAGGCATCGTTGAGTTTCGCGGCAACGAGATCACCCGGTCGAGCGTCCGCGAGCGGTGCCGGGGCGGGATCGGGCGATCGTTCCAGATCCCCCAGCCCTTCGAGACTCTGACGGTGTTTGAAAACCTCATGGTGTCGGCGGAGTTCGGCGTTGCCGACAAGGCCGTGGGCGTCGAAGAGACCTTCGCCATTCTGGAAATGACCGATCTGGCCGACAAGGCCAATGTGGTTTCGGGCAAGCTGACCCTTTTGGATCGCAAGCGCCTTGAACTGGCGCGGGCGCTGGCCACCAACCCCGATCTGTTGCTGCTGGATGAAATCGCTGGCGGGCTGACCGAGGCGGAATGCCTGAAACTGGTCGAACTGATCCGGACGCTGCACCAGAGGGGCATCACCATCATCTGGATCGAGCATATCGTGCACGCGCTGCTCTCGGTCGTCTCGCGACTGATCGTTCTGGAGCGGGGCAAACTGATCGCCGAGGGAGAGCCGCAGGCGGTGATGGCCGATCCTGCGGTGCGGCGGTCCTATCTGGGCATTGAGGAGGCGGCGTCATGAGCGCTCTGCTCGAAACACACAACCTTGAAGTATTTTATGGTGACTTCCAGGCGCTGTTCGGCGTCGACGTGGTCATCAACGAAGGCGAGACAGTGGCGATCATCGGCTCGAACGGGGCCGGGAAATCGTCGTTTCTCAACGCCCTGTGCGGCCTCAACCCCTCGCAGCCCGACCAGATTCGGCTCGAAGGGGTCGCTGTGGGCGGCACCCCGGCATTCGACATGGTCCGCAAGGGGGTGGCGCTGGTGCCCGAAGGGCGCAGGCTGTTTCCCTCGCTTTCGGTCGAGGAAAACCTGCTGGTCGGCATTCACGGGATGAGCGAGGATCGCGGCTGGACGCTCGATGCCATCTACGATCTGTTTCCCATCCTCAAGGAACGGCGCAACCAGCCCTCGACCACCCTGTCGGGCGGCCAGCAGCAGATGGTGGCCATCGGCCGGGCGCTGATGAGCAACCCGAAAATCCTGTTGTGTGACGAGATCAGCCTCGGGCTGGCTCCGGGAGTCGTCAAGGACGTCTATGTCGCCGTGACCGAAATCAAGCGGCGCGGAACCACCGTGCTGATCGTGGAACAGGACCTCAACGCCGCGCTCGACGCTGCGGACCGGGTTTACTGTTTCATGGAAGGACGGGTCAGTCTCGAAGGCCGTCCGTCCGAGCTCACACGTGAGCAGATTCAAGAAGCATATTTTGGGATTTGAGCGGCCATGTCGTTAACCAATACGATCATCCAGGGCGTGCTTCTGGGCGGACTATACGCGCTGTACGCAGCCGGACTTTCCCTGATTTTCGGGGTCATGCGGCTGGTCAACCTCGCGCATGGCGATTTCATCGTTCTGGCAGCCTATGTCATTCTGGCGCTGGCTTCGGCCTTCGTCATTCCGCCGTTTTTTGCGATGCTGATTGCCCTGCCGTTTCTGTTCGCGCTGGGCTGGGCCATCCAAAGGGTGATCCTCAACCGCACGGTGGAGGAAAACCTTCTGGTGCCGCTGCTGGTGACCTTCGGGTTGCAAATCATCATTCAGAACGGGTTGTTGCAGGGGTTTACCGCCGATAGCCGCCGGCTGAGCCTCGGGGGTATCGAGACTGCTTCGATCTCGCTGGGCGGGATCAGTTTCGGGGTGATGCCGCTGCTCACCTTCGTTGCCGCCATCGCGGTGATCGGGGGGATGTCGGCGCTGTTCTACATGACGGCGATGGGGCGCATGCTGCGGGCGACATCGGACAACCGGACCTATGCGCAGATCGTCGGCATCAATCCGCACAAGGTGTTCGCCATTGCCATGGGGCTGGCCTTCATCGTGATCGCGGTCGCTGCCTTTTTCATGGGCGCGCGTTCCAACTTCGATCCATCCCAAGGCCCGGCACGCTTGCTGTTCGCCTTTGAGGCGGTGGTGATCGGCGGGCTGGGCAGCCTGTGGGGCACGCTGGCCGGAGGTATCATTCTGGGGGTGTCGCAGGCGGTCGGCGCGGCGATCCATCCGCAGTACCAGATCCTTGCCGGTCACATCGTCTTCTTGTTGATCATCCTGTTCAGGCCGCGTGGCCTGTTCCCCAAGCAATAGGGTGCGTGAACACGCCATGAGCTCACAGTCAAACACCTTGGCAACCAATACCAATGCAGCAGGCACCTCCGGAGTGGAGGCGGCCGCGCCAGCAAAGCGGCGGTATCGCGTGGTCGTCGATACCCCGGCCTCAAAGATTGCCATGGCGGTGATGGGGCTGGTGGTGCTGCTGCTGTTCGCAGCGCCGGCCTTTGTCGAGCGGGCTGTCTTGCAGGACCTGATCCTGATTCTGCTTTTGATCGGGCTGGCGCAGTGCTGGAACCTTCTGGCGGGCTATGCGGGCCTGATCTCGGTCGGACAGCAGGCCTTTGTCGGCATGGGGGCCTATGGGCTGTTCTATGTCGTCATCATGATGGGGGCCGATCCGCTGCTGTCGGTGCTGATTTCAGCGGTGTTTGTGGCGCTGTTGTCGATTCCCGTGGGCCTCGTGGTGTTCCGGCTGCAAGGGGCCTATTTCGCTGTGGTGACCTGGGTGGTGGCCGAGGTATTCCGACTGGTGGCAGCCATCTGGCCCGCGCTGGGCGGCGGCACCGGCACGGCGCTGCCCCGCAATGCAACCACGAACATGATCGGGCTCGATTTCGCGGCGGAAATGTTCGGCGTGCGCTCGGCTGCAGCACGCGAGATCGTCATCTATTGGGGCGCGCTGGCCGCGGTGGTGATGATCGTCATCGTTGCATATCTCATCTTGCGTTCGCGCCTCGGTCTTGCGCTGAGCGCCATCAAGGACGGCGAGGTCGCGGCGGAAAGTGTCGGCATCGATATCAACCGCATCAAGTTCATCGTTTATGTTTTCGCGGCGTTCGGTGCAGGTTTGATCGGCGCCCTGTATTTCCTGCAACAGGCCCGCATCTCGCCCGATGCCGCGTTTTCGGTGATCGACTGGACGGCCTATGTGATCTTCATCGTCGTTATCGGCGGGCTGGGCACAATCGAGGGGCCGATCATCGGCGCGATTGTTTTTGTGCTGCTCAGATCGGCGTTTTCCGCCTTTGGGCCGTGGTACCTGATGTTTCTGGGACTATTGGCGATCGGCATGATGCTGTTCGCCCCCAAGGGGCTGTGGGGCATGTTCTCATCGGCCACCAACATCCAGCTCTTCCCGACCCGCAAGCGGCTGGTCGCTGTCGACGAGGACTGACGGAAAGACAGTTGGCGTCATTATAAATCCGTTGTTTTTCAATAACTTAATGACTAATTCCGTCTCGATTGTTTCGTGCAGAACTTCGAGACGGAATATGCAGGTTTACCGGGGTCTCAGTCGCTAGGTTTTTCATGGAGACAAAAAGACCGCCCGTCTTTTTCGATCCAAACGAAAACGGGCCTTCCAATCGTTGGCGGAAGGTTTGGGAAGCGACAATTGCAGCGACGGCCCACAGCCGTCTGGCAGAGAAAAAGGTATAACATGCGCGACGAACATAAGCTCGTTAAGGGCATCCACCACGTCACATCCTGCGTGGGCGGTGCTCAGGAGGACATCGACTTTCTCACCCAGGTCGTGGGCCAGCGGATGATCAAGCAGACAGTGCTGTTTGACGGTAGCGTGCCGATCTATCACCTCTACTACGCCAATGCGGACGCCGAAATCGGCACCGTGATGACGACGTTCCCCTACCGCCAGGACGGCCGCAAAGGCCGCCGCGGCACCGGGCAGGTTGCGGTCACCGCATACAGCGTCGCCGAAGACAGCATGGATTTCTGGGCGCAGCACCTGGAGCGCCACGGCGTCAAGAATTCGGGCGTCAAGCGCCTGTTCGGCAAGGATCGCATCTACTTCGAAGATCCCGTTGGGCTTGGCTACGAAGTGGTCGGCGACAACCGCGACAATCGTCGGGGCTGGACGACGGATCAGATCTCCGAGGCCAATTCGGTCAAGGGTTTCAACAACGTCGTGATGTCGGTTCGCGAAATCCCGTCCATGGAATCCTATCTGGTCGACGCCCTCGGGTTTGAAAAGACCGGCCAGGAAGGCATCTACCACCAGTATGAGATCAATGGCGGCGGACCGGGCAAGACCGTGATCCTGCGTGAAGACGCCGATACGCCCCAGGGTAGCTGGACCTTCGGTGAAGGCACCGTGCACCACGTCGCGTTCCAGGTCGAAAACGACGATACGCAGAAGCAGCTCAAGGATTGGCTCGAAGGCCTGGGTTATACCGACTCGTCCGAGCAGAAGGACCGCAACTACTTCCATTCGGTCTATTGCCGTTCGCCCGGAGGTATCCTCACCGAATTCGCCACCTGCGACATCGGATTTGCGACCGACGAGCCGATGGAAACCCTCGGCGAAAAGCTGATGCTGCCGCCGTGGTTCGAAGACCGTCGCGCAGAGATCGTTGCGCCGCTTGAGCCGATCACGGTTCCTGCAAGCAATCGCGGCTAATAAAACCATCCTCCCCTGATGGTTGGGCAGTGGTCTTTTTGACTGCTGCCCTTTTTGCGTTTGGAGGGGCGCATATGCCTGTAACAGCGAGAGAAAACGCTATGGTTAGGAATTCTTAAACGCTTGATGGACACACTGGCGCCAAATTCTGACACGGGCGGGAGAGGCCGGCTATGGCGAAGGCGCAGGTTCAGTCGGTGGCATTGCCGCGGATCGTCGATCTCGATGCGCTCGACGACATTCGCGATACCCTGCTCGGCGCGCTCAATGCCGGTCCGGTCGAGGTGGATGCGCGTGACGTGGAGCGGGTTTCTACCAATGCCCTGTTCATGCTGCTCAGCGCCGCCGAGACAGCCCGCATTGCCCGGTTCGACTTTGCAATTTCCAGGGCGAGCACGGTTGTGACCGCCGCAATCGACAGGCTCGGGCTGGCCCCGGCCTTCGCACAAATTCTCAAGGATTAGACTGTTCATGCGCGTCCTGACCGTCGATGATTCACGAACCATCCTGGCCATGTTGCATCACACTCTCACCAATGCAGGCTTTGAGGTTCTGCAGGCCGAGAATGGCCAAGTCGGGCTCGATGTGCTGGGCCGCGAGGACGTGGACGTGGTGATCACCGATATCAACATGCCGGTGATGGACGGCATCGAGTTCATCCGCAGGGTGCGCGCGACGGGGCGGCACCAGAGCCTGCCTATTCTCATTCTCACCACCGAGACCAGCCAGGACAAGCGCGATCAGGGCCGGGCGGCGGGGGGGACGGGCTGGATCGTCAAGCCCTTCGATCCCGAAAAGCTTATTTCCGTCATCAACAAGGTCGTCCACTGACGATTTCGGCATACGCGCAATACGGGAGCGGCGGCTGGCACAATGAGTGACCTGGACGAATTCAAGGCCACATATTTCGACGAATGTTCCGAATTGCTGCTCGAACTGGAGGAGCAGTTCGCGGCCATCCAGGACGGAGACCGGGATGGCGACCGGCTCAACGCAGTGTTTCGGGCCATCCATTCGATCAAGGGCGGCGGGGGCGCCTTCGGGTTCGACGCGCTGGTCCGGTTTGCCCACAGTTTTGAAACGCTGCTCGACTATGTCCGCGACGGCAAGGTGGAACTGAGCGAGGATGTGGTGGTCCTGTGCATCCGGGCCATCGATATCGTTGCCGATTTCGTCGAAGCGGCGCGCCAGGAACAGCCGCTTGCTCCCGATTATGGCGCAGAGGAAAAGGCGCAGTTCGATGCCCTGTGCCGCGGCGAGGCATTGGCGGGCGCAGGTGCGCCCGATGCCGATGACGGGCTGATGGACGAGTTTGATCTCGATTTCACACCGGTGATGGTCAATCTTGAGGCGGATCAGTACGAGCACCCGACGACGGGTGCGAGTGAGCAGACCGTGTGGACCATCCGGTTTGCGCCGTTTGCAACGCTTTATGAACGGGCCAACGACCCGCTGCTGCTGCTGCGTGAACTGGCGCTTCTGGGCACCATGACGGTGACGGCAGAGCTGGCACCGATCCCGGCGCTGGCCGAATTCGAGCCGTTCGGGGTCTATTGCGCATGGATCATCGAATTGGCGTCGGAAACCGTCACCGAGGATGCGATCCGCGAAGTGTTCGAATTTGTCGACGGCGATTGCGCGATCACCATTGAGCGGAGCGCGGCGGTAGCGAGCACCCTGGAGCCGGATGAATTTCCCAGCTTTGCCTTGCTGGCCGAGGAAGCGCAGGCCGAGCGTACCTTTATCGCCAGTGGCGAACCCGACGAGATCATCGCTGAACCGGCGCTGGTTGCGCCAGTGGCCAGTAAGGATGTGACAGGGCCTTCTGCTGTCGCGCCCGCCGAAAGCGGCGGGGGGCGTGCGGTGGGCATGCAGTCGATCCGGGTCGATCTCGACAAGGTGGACCGCGTGGTCAACATGGTCGGCGAGTTGGTGATCACCCAGTCGATGCTCACCCAGCAGATGGATGATGCGATCCGCGACCGCTATCAGGAACTGGTGCGCGGCATCGAGGTTCTGGCGCAGACCACACGGGGATTGCAGGATGCGGTGATGGCGATCCGGGCGCAGCCGGTCAAATCGGTGTTTTCCCGCATGCCGCGCCTCGTGCGCGAACTGGCCACCCGGACCGGTAAGAAAATCCGGCTCGAAACGGTCGGGGAAAATACCGAGATCGACAAGACGGTAATCGAACAGCTGTCCGATCCGCTCACCCATATGGTGCGCAATTCCGCCGATCACGGCATCGAGGATGTGGCGGCGCGCATCGCCAGCGGCAAGCCCGAAACCGGCACCATCCGACTGTCGGCGGAGCAGGCGGGCGGCAATATCATCATCGTCGTTGAAGATGACGGGCAGGGGATCAATCGCGAACGGGTGCTGCAACTGGCGCGCGATCGCGGGGTGGTCGGGCCCGACCAGCAGCTGACCGACGAGCAGATCGACAATCTGATCTTTGCGCCGGGGTTTTCGACCGTCTCGGAAGTCTCGGATATTTCCGGGCGCGGCGTGGGCATGGACGTCGTGCTCTCCAACATCAAGAAGATCGGCGGTTCGGTGCATGTGCGCAGCCGGGCCGGTCGCGGCACGCGGATGACCCTGCGGCTGCCGCTGACGCTGGCGGTGCTCGATGTGATGCTGGTGAAGGTCGCGGGCGCGCCCTATGTGATTCCGCTGTCGTCCATCGTCGAAACCATCCAGAATTCGCGCGCCGATTTCGGGCATATGCCCTCGGGCGGCAAGGTGCTGCAGGTGCGCGGGGACTATGTGCAGGTGGTTGATCTGGCCCAGCGCTTCGCGATGGTGCCTGCGGAAACCGAGGACAACCGCTTCGTGGTGCTGTGCGAGGCGGAAGGGGACAGCAAGATCGCGCTGGTGGTCGATGACATCATCGGGCAGCAGCAGGTGGTGATCAAATCGCTTGAAGAGAATTTCGAGCGGATCGAGGGCATCGCCGGGGGGACCATCCTGGGCGACGGTAACGTTGCGTTGATTGTTGATGTGCAAAGCTTGCAGCCGGGAAATGCCCATCGCAATGCGGCATGAGCGCCGAAGTGCGGGCGCTTGCGCCGGGCTGATTTCGAGTGAGGTCACGAAATGGAAGCGTTTGGTATTCGCGACGACTATGCTGACGGGGCGGCAGGCAGCAGCCAGAACACGCTCCAGCTGATCGCGTTTTCAATCGACGAGCAGATTTACGGGGTGGAGATCACCACCGTGCGGGAAATCCGCGCCTGGAACGGGGCAACGCCGTTGCCCAACACCCGCGAATATGTGCGCGGGGTGATCAATCTGCGCGGCACCATCGTGCCGATCTTCGATCTGCGGGCGCGGTTCGGGGATGGCCAGACCAATCCCACCAAGAACCACGTTGTGGTGGTGATGAGCGTGGGGGAAAAGTGGATCGGCATCCTCGTCGATGCGGTCTCCGATATCCTCACCGTTTCGCGCGACGATATTCACGCGGTGCCCGAGGGCAATTCCAACGATACCGAGTTGCTCAACGGCATCGTCACCCATGACAGCCGCATGGTCGGGCTGATCGATTTGCAAGCGGTGGTCTCAGGGGCAAAAACCGACGCCTGAACGCGTTCGACACCCGCTTTCCGGCCCGCCCGCATCCGCTGGCGGGCTTTTGCGTCGGTAGCGGATGGACATCAGAAAAATTCGATTTCGCCCGAGCGGGCGCGGGCGGCAACGCCGGAAAGCTGATCGTCGCGCAGTTCATCGAGGGTGAGCGAAGACCATATTTCGTCGGCGGACCCGCTGGCGGCTTCGGGGTGGTCGGCCATCATCCGGGCGGCGCGGGCCATGTCGGCGCAGCGCTGCTCGATGCGGTCCTGCATTTGCAGCGCCATGACGATCTGGCGGATGGCGGTCGAGCGGGCCGAGTCGCAGTCGAGAGACTGGTCGCCCAGCGTTTGCAGGCTGGCGGTGATCCCTTCGACCATTTGTGCCGTCTGGCGTGCGGTTTCTTCCAGCTCTCTGGCCAGTTTGTGCAGGCCCATGCACGTTTCCCCCAACTCGATCCAGAGCAGCCACATGTTCTGGAACCGCTTCGGGGCCGATCTTAAGGGAAAAGGTATCAAAAGTTGTTTGCGCGCGCGCAGGTGCGGAGCACTTCTGCTGGAACGGTTAGCGAATGGCTAACGAATAGGGCGGTACGTCTGGATGTTGAACCAAGGCCGCAGGGCCAGCCCGCCAACGCGCCGAACCGGCTGGGCGCGGGATTTGCAGGAAATGGCCCATGCCCAGACAGGCAACAGCAATGGCTGAGCGATTCGCGGCTGGGGTGGTCACGCCGGTCCATCAGGGCGATTGCCTGGTGTCCGGGCGGCAGGACCTGATGTTTTCGACAGTGTTGGGCTCGTGCATTTCGGCGTGTATCCGCGATCGGCAGGCCCGGATCGGGGGCATGAACCATTTTCTTCTGGCCGGGCCGACCAGGTCAGCCGGAGGCCGGTTCGGACAGACGGCGCGCTATGGGGCCTTTGCCATGGAACAGCTGATCAACATGGTGCTGACCCAAGGCACGGGGCGCAGGGAAAATCTTGAATTCAAGGTGTTCGGCGGGGGCAACATCCATCCGGGAATGGATGATATCGGGCTTAAGAACATCGCGTTCGTGCTCGAATTCCTCAGCGACGAAGGGTACCCGGTATTCAGCCAGGACCTGGGCGGCACGTTCGCCCGCCGGCTGATGTTCCAACCCTATTCCGGACGAGCTTTCATCAAGCGCCTCGACAGCACCGGCAATGCCCGCCTGATGCGCGAAGAACTGGCGATCGCCAGCCGGCAGGTCAAGCCACCGGCGGCGGAAATCGAATTGTTCTAAGAGGAATCGGAGCGGCGCGTTTGTTACCTGGACCTTACCGTTGAGGGCCGGCGCTCACCAAGCGTTAACCATAGCCTCTTAGGGTGGGGCGACGCGAAATCCGTTTCAGGCAGTTCATTGTCCCGCATCCGCCTTGTTTCCGTATTGCTCGCATTGTGGTCGGCAACGGTTGCCGTCTGCATCTGGCTGGCTGCGAGCTTTTCGGCAGAAGGGTGGTGGCCGCTTGCGGTGGGGGGCGTGTGGATCGCAGCCATCGGGACCAGCATGGTGGTGGCGGGGCTGGGCGAGCGGGCCCAGCGCAAGGCGCTGTCGGCACTGGGAGAGGCGGTGGGGTGCGGGCCGATCGGCAAGAGCGGCGAAATCGAGCATATGCGGGCGATCACCGCCAATTTGTGCACCCGGCTCGGACGCACCATGAGTTTTGTGACGGCCTTCGAGGCGCTGGAGCGGCCCGCTTTGCTGGTCGATGGCGCGGGGGACATCGTCAAGATGAGCGCGGGGCTGACCCGGTTGGCGCCCGAATGTGCGGAGACCGATACGGCGGTGGCGCTGCTGGGCGTCGATGTGATCGGCGCGAGAGGACTTGCCGCTGGCGAGGCGCGCCAGGCAATTGTGCTGGGGGATCAGCGCCATCAGGCGGTGGTGTCCACGGTGGGCGAGGATCGTTGGCTGATCGAACTTGTCCGGCCCGGGGTCACGGTGCCGGAGCGGGTGCTGAGCGGGATTGCCGAGGCGCTGGCCGGGGGAGATACCGCCTATCGGATCGGGGCAGAGGATGTTGGCGACACGCCCGAGCTCGACGCGATCAATCTGGGCTTTGCCGGGCTCGATGCAGCGACCGCGCGGCTCGATGCCCTCGCCGATGGGCAGGCGTTGGACGCGGACGGGGGCAATGACCGGATTTCGGCCCGGGTCGATGCGCTGGCGCGGCAGTTGAGCGCGCTCGATCTGGAGCGGCAGGTGGTGAGCGAGCGGCACCGGCGCAGCCGGGAACGGCTCGAACAGGTGGGGGCGCTGGTCGAAAAGTGCCGGGGCGTCGCCCATTCGCTGACCGCGACGGCGGCGGCGGCGCGCAGCCGGATTGAAGCCGCGCAGGGCGGGATTGAAACGGGCCAGGCCCTGATTGGACGCACGGTTGGCCGCGCCGATGGGGTGCGCACCGGCATCGAGCAGGCAAAACTTTCAGCCGAGCAGGCCAAGACACGGGTGAGCGCGGTCAACCAGATGGTCGCGCGGATCGACGGTCTGGTCGCCGGTATCGAGGAAACGGCGTTCCGCACCAATCTTCTGGCGCTCAACGCTGCGGTCGAGGCGGCGCGGGCCGGGGACAGCGGGGCCGGATTCGCGGTGGTGGCAAGCGAGGTGCGCGAACTGGCGCAGGTGAGCGCGCGGACGTCAAAAGATATTCGCGCGCTGGTCAAGGCCGGGCTGGTGGACGCGGAAGGTGGGGCCTCGGAAGCGGCGGCGCTGGTGGAGGCGATCGGGGCGATGTCCGCCGATCTGCTCGATCTGAGCGCCGACAGTGCCCAGGCGCAAGCCAGTCTCACCGAGGGAGGGCAGGCGATGGCGGCGCTGGGCTCGGATGTGGAGACCATTGCGGCGCAGGCAGTGGAGCAGGCCGAGGCGCTGGCGACCGGCCTCGAAGACCGATCGGCACAAAAGGCAGGTGTCTATGCAGGATGAGAGTGTGCGGGACCATAGGGGGAGCAGCGAATTTGTGCTCACCGACCGCGACTTCGAGCGTATTCGTGAACGAGTTTATCGGATCGCGGGGATTTCGCTTTCCGATGCCAAGCGTACCCTAGTCGTCTCGCGGCTGACCAAGATCGTGCGGGCGCTGCGTCTCTCCGGGTTCAGCGCCTATATCGATCACCTCGAAGCCGGGGCCCGTGCGGAGGATGAACAGGACTTCGTCAACGCACTGACCACCAATCTCACGCGGTTCTTCCGCGAAGATCACCATTTCGATCATCTGGAGAGTTTCGTTGCGGGGCTGGTGGCGCGGCCGCTCCGGTATGGACGCGGCGGCAGGCCAAGGCTGCGCATCTGGTCGGCGGGGTGCTCGACCGGGCAGGAGCCCTATACCGTTGCGATGTCGCTTCTGGCCGCGTTTCCCGACCTCAGACGCTGGGATTTTCGCATCCTGGCCACCGATATCGACACCAATGTGCTGGCCAAGGCGCAGACGGGGATGTATCCGGCCAGCGAGGTCAGCGGGCTGTCGGCCCAGCGGGCGAAGCTGTTTGATCGCTCTGCGGTGGGGGAGGTGGTCGTTCCCGAAGCCGCGCGCGACCTGGTGGCGTTCCGGATGCTCAACCTGATCGGGGAATGGCCGATGAAAGGGCCATTCGATGCCATCTTGTGCCGCAACGTTGCCATCTATTTCGACAAGCCGACCCAGGGCCGGCTGTTCGACCGGCTCGGCACCATGCTGGCCCCGGACGGGTTCCTCTATATCGGTCACTCGGAAAATCTTCAGGCGGTCAGCGAGGGGTATCGCCTCGTCGGCAAGACCATCTATCAGCTCAAGACCAACCCTGCCCAGAAGGATGCAGCATGAAGGCCATTACGGTTCTGGTTGTCGACGATTCCGCCCTGATCCGGGATGTGTTGAGCAAGATGCTGGTTCAGGATGGCGACATAACCGTTGTCGGCACCGCGCACGACCCGCTCGAAGCGCGCGAGAAGATCAAGGCGCTCAATCCCGATGTGGTCACCCTCGATATCGAGATGCCCAACATGAACGGGCTGGCCTTTTTGCAAAAGATCATGCGGCTGCGCCCGATGCCGGTGGTGATGGTTTCGACGCTGACCACCAAAGGCGCCTCGGAAACCATGCTGGCGCTGGAGCTGGGGGCGGTGGATTTCGTCGCCAAACCGGCTCATGACGCACCGGGCGGTCTGGACGGGTTTGGGGCGACGCTGCGCGAAAAGGTGCGGCTGGCGGCCCAGAGCGATGTGATGGCGCACGCCCATCGTGCGCCGCCGCCGGACCTGCCGCTCAAGACAGCGGCGGCTCCCGATGGCGCGCTGGTGGCGATCGGGGCCTCAACGGGGGGTGTTGAAGCGATACGGCAGGTGCTGGCGGCGATTCCCCCGGACTGCCCGCCGGTGGTGATCGCCCAGCATATGCCGAAGGGATTTACCACCCGGTTTGCCGCACGGTTGAACGATCTGGTGCCGCTCAAGGTCATCGAGGCCGAAGACCGGATGCCGCTTGAGCAAGGGACGGCCTATATCGCCCCGGGGGATTATCATTTGCGGGTGGAAAAAAGCTCCGGGCAGATGAAGTGTCGCGTCGCCCAGGACGAGGCAATTTCGGGGCACAGGCCCAGCGTCGATGCGCTGTTCGGGTCGGTGGCGCGGGTAGCGGGCCGGATGGGCGTCGGGGCAATTCTGACCGGGATGGGGCGCGACGGGGCGGTGGGGCTCAAGGCCATGCGGGACGCAGGCGCGTTTACCATCGGGCAGGCGCGCGGCTCGGCGCTGATCTATGGCATGCCAAGGGCGGCGTTCGAAATGGGCGCGGTGATGGAAGAGGCACCGGTGGAGCGCATCGCCGGACGCCTGATTGCTGCGCTGGGTAAGCTCAAGAGCGCGGCATGATCTTGAGGGAATGGTAACGGTTGGCCTCTAGGCTCAAGCGCAGTCATCCCCCCGCGTCCCGGTACTGGCGGACAGATCCGGCAGGACAGCCCGTCGGCGCGGATTCCCTCTTGCTTTCGGGCAGGCCGGACCATCGCCCGTAGACCCAATCTGTGAGTTCTTGACCCCATGCCAAAGGCCAGTGCCGTCAGCGTTCTGATCGTCGATGACCAGCAGTCCATGCGGGGCATCTGCAAATACATTCTGACCCAACTTGGGTTCAAGGACATCATCGAGGCGAAATCGGGCCGAGATGCGCTGACCAAGCTCGAAAAGACCAATGTTGATCTGATCATATCGGACTGGAACATGGACGATGTGGACGGGCTGACTCTGCTCAAGGTGATCCGCAAGCATCCGCGCACCCAGTCGATGCCGTTCATCATGGCCACGGGGCGCTCGGACAAGGAGCAGGTAAAAGAGGCCATCGAATGCGGCGTCAATAATTACATCATCAAACCCTATGATGCGGGCACCATGAAAAAGCGCATCGAGGCGGTGATCGGCACGCTGACCTGAACAGCGCGGCGGCTTGCGAGGATTTTTAAGGGGGGCGTCCGGCGGGCGTCCCTTTTGTTTTTGCAACAGCACGTGATTTTGCAACAGCGCTTGGCAAGCCGGAATTGCGCAGGCATGAAAGAGGTTTGACGAACGCACTCCATCACGGGCGGACCGCATGGCAAAAAAGACGATCGGGCTTGTGGCCCATGATGAAAAAAAAGACGAAATGGTCGCCTTCGCCCTGGCGCATAAGGAGCGGCTGGGCATGTTCGACCTGGTCGGCACCGGGACGACCGCTGGCCGGGTGGCCCAGCAGACCGGGCTGGCGGTCACCGCGCTGCGCAGCGGGCCGCTCGGCGGCGATGCGCAATTGGGGGCGATGATCGCCGAAGGCCGGCTCGATGCCCTGATTTTTTTTATCGACCCGATGTCCTCCATGCCCCATGATGTGGACGTCAAGGCGTTGACCCGGCTGGCAACGCTCTATGACATCTTGTTCGCGTGTAACAAGTCCACCGCCGATGCGGTTCTGGCCGTGCTGTGAGTTGACCCAAACCCGGGCATATGAACAGATGCGGCGGTTTGGGGGACGGTGGAGGTGGACCACCGGAATAATGAGGGGGTAGGGAGAAGCGTGGCGTTTGACGCGGTAATCGAGGTCCGCAACGTTAGCAAACGTTTTGGCGGGCTTTTGGCCGTCTCCAATTGCTCGCTCGAAGTCGAGCGGGGGTCGATCACAGGGCTGATTGGACCAAACGGGGCGGGCAAGACAACTCTGTTCAATATGGTCGCTGGAAATTTCGCGCCAAGCGGCGGGACCATCATCTTTGACGGACAGGATACGGCCGGGCTGCGGCCGCATGAACTGTTCGGGCGGGGGATGTTGCGGACCTTCCAGATCGCCCATGAATTTTCCAACATGACGGCGCTGGAAAACCTGATGATGGTGCCGGGTGATCAGCCGGGGGAAAGCCTCACGACGCTGTGGTTCCAGCCGGGCAAGGCGGCGGCGCGAGAGACCGAAGTGCGCCAGAAGGCGCTGGAGGTCATCGACTTCCTCAAGCTTGGGCACGTGAAGAACGAATTGGCGGGCAATCTGTCGGGGGGGCAGAAAAAGCTGCTCGAACTGGGCCGTACGATGATGGTCGACGCCAAGGTGGTTCTGCTCGATGAAGTGGCCGCCGGGGTCAACAAGACGCTGCTCAATGATCTGGCCGCCAATATCGAACGCATGAACAAGGAACTGGGCTACACCTTCTTTGTGATCGAACACGACATGGACCTGATCGCGCGCCTGTGCGACCCGGTGATCGTGATGGCGCAGGGCGAGGTGATCGCCAAGGGCACCATGGAAGAGTTGCGCGCCAATCCGATGATCGTCGAGGCCTATTTCGGTGGCCCGGTGGAGGCTGCCCAATGAGTCTGATCGAATTGCGGGACCTCCAGGCCGGATATGGCGGCGCGCCGATCCTCAATGGGGTCAATATCGCCATCGAGGCGAGCGATATCGGCGTGATCGTCGGCCCCAACGGGGCGGGGAAATCAACGACGCTCAAGGCGATCTTCGGGCTGCTCACGGTGACCGAGGGAACCGTGACCTTTGGCGGCCAGGACATCACCAATTTCGAGGCGGACCGGCTCGTGCCCATGGGGCTGAGCTTTGTGCCCCAGGAGCACAATGTCTTTACCTCGATGAGCGTGCACGAAAACCTGGAAATGGGCGCGTTCGTGCGGCGGGACGACATTTCGGATACGCTCGACGAAATCTATGAGATGTTTCCCGACCTCAAGGCCAAGCGGCGCCAGCCAGCGGGGGAGTTGTCGGGCGGCCAGCGCCAGATGGTGGCGATGGGGCGGGCGCTGATGAGCAAGCCCAAGCTGCTGATGCTCGACGAGCCTTCGGCGGGGCTGTCGCCACGCTATATGATGGAAATCTTCGAGCAGGTGGTCAGGATCAACGCCTCAGGCGTGGGCATCCTGATGGTCGAGCAGAATGCGCGTCAGGCGCTCGCCTTCGCAACGAAGGGGTTCGTTTTGACCAACGGACAGAACCGGTTCACCGGGACGGGGCAGGAATTGCTCGACGATCCGGATGTGGCCAAGAGCTTTCTTGGGGGATAGCGCGATGCAGCCGCAACGGGAGGACACCGGCTTTGCGGCGAGATCGTGCGATAAGGGAAAAGAGTCGCGATGAACGACCTCATCTTTTTTTTCAACCAGGCGATCATCGGCGGGGTGGTGCTGGGTTCGGTCTATGCCTTGGGCGCGGTGGGGGTGACGCTGATTTTCGGCATCCTGCGCTTCGCCCATTTCGCCCATGGCGATATGATGACCATGGGCGGGTTCATTGCCCTTGTGCTGGCCAGCCTTCTGGCCGCGGCGGGGATCGCCTTTCCGCTGCCCATGGGGTTTATCGTTTTGCCCTTTGCCATGGTGATCGCCGCCGGGTTCGCGCTCGGCATCGATCGGGCGTTTTATGCACCCTTGCGGGTGCGCGGGGCCAAGCCCGTGACCCTGCTGATCGCCTCGATCGGGGTCACCATGATGATCCAGGGGTTGATCCGGCTGTTTTTTGGCGTCGGCACCTATTCGTTCTTTGATTCCGAGCCAAAAAAACTGATCCGCATCGATGTGCCGATCGAAGGGGCGACCCGGCCTATCGCGTTTTCCGAACCGCAATTGCTGCTGGTCATCTCGACGGTGGTGGCGGTGATCGCGCTGCACTACTTCCTCACCCGTTCGCGGCTGGGCAAGGGGATGCGCGCCATGGCGGACAACCCCGATCTGGCCAAGGTTTCGGGCATCAACACGAGGCTGGTGGTGCGGGTGACCTGGATCATCGCCGGGGCGCTGGCCTGTCTTGCCGGCACCATGCTGGCGCTCGACGTGGCGCTGAAGCCCGATTTGGCGTTCAACATCGTGCTGCCGATTTTTGCCGCCGCCATTCTGGGCGGGCTGGGCCATGCCTATGGCGCCATCGCCGGCGGGTTCGTGCTCGGGTTTGCCGAAACGCTGGCTGTGTTCAACTGGTCGGTGGTGTTGCGCCCGTTCCGAGACGTGTTGTGGTTCGATATTCCCAATTCGCTCACCCTCGTGCAGTCGGAATACAAGCTGACCGTGGCGTTCCTCATTCTTGTCGTGGTGCTGCTGGTGCGGCCGACAGGTATCTTCAAGGGAGCCTCGACATGACCATGCGCTATATCGCGGTGTTTGCGGCGCTGATCGCGCTCATAGTCGGGGTTGGGGTGATGATGGGCACACCGTTCACGGTGCGCCTCCTGGTCGAAGCCTTTGCCTTTGCGCTGATCGCCATGGGCCTCAATATCCAATGGGGCTTTGGCGGGCTGTTCAATTTCGGCATTCTGGGCATGCTGATGGTGGGGGGCTTTGCCGTCACCTTCATTTCCTATCCGGTCAATATGGGGTTCTGGACCTCGGAAGGCCCGCTTTACCTGGGGCGTACGCTTCTGGCCGCGGCCATCGGGGGCGTGTTGATCTTTTTCGCGCACCGGGTGCAGCGCTTCGGGATCACCGGCAAGGCGCGCGGGACGGTGATCGTTGTCGCGTGGTTCATTGCCTATGTGATCTTTCGCAGCCAGATGGACCCGGCTGCCAATTATATCACCTCGACGGCGGGCTGGGTTGGCGGGCTGGGGCTCCCGGTGCTGCTGGGCTGGGCCTTCGGGGGTGTGCTGGCCGGGCTGGTGGGCTATCTGGTGGGCAAGGTGAGCCTGGGGCTGCGGGCCGACTATCTGGCCATCGCTACCATCGGGATTGCCGAAATTTTGCGGGCGCTGATCAAGAACGTCGAATGGCTGACGCGGGGGACGTTGACGGTGTCGCCCATTCCCTGGCCGGTGCCCAACCCGCAGGCCTTCCAGGCGGGCGGGGCCAGCCCTTCGGCCAGCTTTGTCCTGGCGCGGGGAGGCTATCTGGCGCTGGTGGTGATCGTGGTGCTGGTCGCGTTGTTTTTGATCCACCGCGCCTATCGCGGGCCGTGGGGCCGCATGATGCGGGCCATCCGCGACAATTACATCGCCGCCGGATCGATGGGCAAGGACGTGACCGGGCGCCAGCTCGAAATCTTTGTGTTCGGTTCAGTGCTGATGGGGATCGGCGGGGCGATCCTGGTGTCGTTCGTCGGCATCTTCGACCCGTCGAGCTACCAGCCAATCAACCACACCTTCATCATCTGGGTGATGCTGATCGTGGGCGGCTCAGGCAACAATTTCGGCGCGCTGTTCGGGGGTATTTTTATTTATTTCGTGTGGGTGCTGTCCGAGCCGCTGGCGCAGGCCCTGTTCCTCAACCTGTCGGCATTTTCCTCCGATATGGGCTGGGGCGCCATTCCCGATATCGAGAGCCGCGCGGTGCAGATGCGGGTGTTCGTGATGGGGCTGATCGTCACCATCGCGCTGCGGTTCGCGCCCAAGGGGCTGCTGCCCGAATTCATCGGGCGCAAGGACTGAACGGTTGCCGGTGGCGCAAGGTGCGCCGGGCCGTGCCATTCGTTTGCACAGACAAGAAAAAGCCCGGGATCGCTCCCGGGCTTTGTGTTTGGATCAGTGGTTTCTGCGATTATTCGATGACGCCGACTTCGATGTACTGGCCGCCTTCGATGCGCAATTCGACGATGACGCCATCGATGTCGCCGGCAGCGTCAAAGTCGAGGGTGCCGCCAGCGCCTTCGTAGTTGATGTCCTGGCCAGCCGCGATCAGTTCGCGGGCCTTCTCCCACTCGCCGGGCAGGATGATCTCACCCGGAGCGGTCGAGATTTCGCGCAGGGCGGCCGAGAGGCCTTCGCGCTCATTGTTGCCGTTCTTTTCGATGGCCAGGGCCAAAAGGAACGCGGCGTCATAGGCCTGGGGCGCATAAATCGCATCAGGCTCAACGCCGGCGGCGGTGGCCAGATCAGCAAACACACTGGCCGATTCGCCTTCGAAGGCTCCGGCGCGGGTGACGATCATGCCATCAAGCGCGGAGGCGTCGATGCCCGCGAACAGGCTGTCACCGACCATGCCGTCGCCGCCCGCATAGGTAAGGAAGTTGCCCGATTCGAGCGCCTGACGGATGATGGTCTGGCCCGAAGAGGAGGCATAGGCGAGAACGACAAGCGTTTCGCTGCCCGAGGAGGCGAGGTTGCCCAGTTCGGCGCGGTAGTCGGCCTTGAGGTCCTCATGGGCGAGATTGGCGGTGATGGTGCCGCCGCCGGCTTCATAGGCCGTGGCAAACGCATCGGCAAAGCCAACGCCATAGTCGTTGTTCACATAGGTCAGCGCCACATCGTCGATGCCCTTGGACAGCATCAACTCGGCAAGCTTGACGCCCTGGAACGCGTCGGACGGGGTGGTGCGGAACACCAGGTCATTATCGTCCAGCGTGGTGAGCGAGGGGGCGGTGGAGGCTGGTGAGATCATCACCACATTGCCGGGAATGCCCGCGGACTGGGCGGCGCCGATGGTTTCGCCGGTGCACAGCCCGCCCACGATGGCGGTGACGTTTTCGGTGTTGACGAGCCGGTCGCCGGCGTTGGCGCCGCCAGTGGCGTCGCACGCGGAGTCAACGGTGATCATTCTGATCGAGCCGCCATCGAGGATGCCGCCCTGCTCGTTGACCTGATCGAGAGCGAGTTGGGCACCGGCCACAATGCCGGGGGCCATGGCTTCGATCGGTCCGGTCAACCCGCCGAGAAAACCGATGGTGACGTCCTGCGACAGAGCAGGGGAGGCGGCGGTCAGAACGCCTGCCGCGACCGCTAGGGTCAAAGATTTTTTGATGTGACGCATGATATCCCTCTGTTGTTTCCGTGCCAGGTCCTTCCCTGCCGCGCCTGCGGTCTTTTCGGTCCGGACAGCCCAACTGGATCCGGGCCACTCCTCTGACCCGGATGCGGGTACCATTGCATAAGAATGTTTGAGGAGTCATCAGCTTTCAGCGCCAATTCGGGCAGAGTGTCCGGTTGCTTAACGGGCGGGGTTTTGTCAGTTTGCCAGCTCCGGCCCAACAAGGTGAGCGACGCTGATGCGCAGGATGGCGGCATATGTGCTGGCGGGCACGCTGGCGATGGTCCCCGCCGGGGCACAGGCCCAGATCGAGGTGCTCGACCTCTCCGGCGGCGCGCGCCCGGAGGCGGTCGCAGAGGACGGGCCCGAACCGCCCGCCGACGGTATGGCGGAGCCCGTCATGGCCGCCGAAATCCCGGACGATCCGCTCCCGGTGTGCGGCATGTCGGAGATCGCCATCGCCGAGATGGGATGGCCTTCGGCGGCTATTCTCGCCCATATCCATGCGTTGCTGCTGCAAACGGAGTTTGAGTGTTCCGTCCGGCTGGTGCCAGGCGAGCCCGAATCGACGTTGTCGTCGATGGTCACCACCCAGCAGCCAGCGGTGGCGCCGGAATTGTGGGTTTCGCGCCAGGCCGATGTGTGGAACGGGGCCATGCAGGCAGGCAGCGCGCGGGCGGCCTCGCCCAGCTTTACCGGCGGGCCGCTGGAGGCCTGGTTTGTCCCGGCCTATGTGATCGCGAACAATCCGGGGCTGACGCGCGCCACGGACATCATGGACCATTGGCGGGTATTCGTGGCCGAGGGGGAGGAGCGGGCGCGGCTGCTCTCGTGTCCTTCCGAATGGGCGTGCGCGATCATCAACCGCAATATGGCGGCGGGGCTGGGGCTTGATGCGCGGTTCGAGATTGTCGAGCCTTTCGACCGGTTTACGATGGATGGATACCTGGCTGATGCGGTGGCGCGGCGCGCGCCGGTGCTGGGGTACTACTGGCAACCCAACGCGTTGATCGACCGGCTTGGCCTCGTGCCGCTCGATATGGGCCCGTTCGATCCGGGCAACGCCCAGTGCATGGCTATCCGCGATTGCGTGCCCTTCGGGGGATCGGGCTTTGCGCCCGATACGGTGGTGATCGCTGTGGCCGAATGGGTGTTTACCGAAGTGCCCGATATCGCCGATTATTTCGCGCGTGCCGCGATGCCGCTGGCGGAAATGAACCGGCTGCTCGCCTGGCAGGCCGAACATGAAGCGGGCCCTGAAGCGGTGGCGCAACATTTCCTGATCACCGGACGCGCTATCTGGCGCCCCTGGGCGGGCGAGACCGCGGTGCCTGCGGGGGACGAGGAAGAGCCGTAGGCAGTCGCTCCAATTGGCCGCGCAATAGTCATGTTGCGCGCAGGTGGGCTTCCCGCTTATAAGGGCGCCGGAATGAAAATGCCTCCACTGCGCACAGAGGCGATTTTCGGCTTGTCGCACAGCCCGCAATCGGGAGACCGGATTTGGATATCAAAAAGATCAATGACCGCGTGAGCGTTACCGGACAGATCGACCCGTCCGATATCGAAGCGATCAAGACGGCGGGGTTCGTTGCGATCATCAACAACCGGCCCGATGGCGAAGCCCCGGATCAGCCCGACAGCGCTGCAATCGGTGCGGCGGCGCGGGCGGCGGGCCTGGGCTATTATGAGATACCCATGGGCCGTGAAGGCGTGTCGCCCGAACTGGTGGCCGCCACCCGCAAGGCGCTGGACGAAAGTGCCGGGCCGGTGCTCGGCTTTTGCCGCTCGGGGACCCGCTCAACCACGTTGTGGGCGCTGAGCCAGGCCGGCGAGGCCGACGCGACGGCCATTATCGAAGCCGCCGGGCAGGCGGGCTACGATATCAGCCATCTGGCCGCGCATCTGGATAAACCGCTGGCGTGAACCGGGTAAGCCCGGTGACCGCCACGGCGGTCGTGCAGGTCGGGCGCTGTTCGCCGTCGATGATTCAAACGGCGCGACACAGCGGACTTTCCGATCCTTTCCGGGGTTTTCGAAAACCTCGAAATGATCTGATCTGAAGAGCGTCGCTACGCTCACACTACATTTCTCGCGCAGGGTGCTTGCGGCGGGCGGATACACCTTCCACCGCTGCCAGATCCGCGTTTCGGCAGGCAAGACCAGGGAGCGTCCACGTCCATGGCCATCAAGAAGATTCTCGTCGCCAACCGGTCGGAAATCGCGATCCGCGTGTTCCGGGCAGCAAACGAACTGGGCCTGAAAACGGTCGCGGTGTTCGCCGAGGAAGACAGGCTCGCGCTGCACCGGTTCAAGGCCGACGAGGCGTATCTGATCGGGCAGGGCAAGGGCCCGGTGGAAGCCTATCTCCAGATCGACGAATACATCCGCGTGGCGCGGATTTCGGGAGCGGATGCCATCCATCCCGGCTATGGCCTTCTGGCCGAAAGTCCCGAATTTGCAGAAGCCTGCGCGGAAGCGGGGATCATCTTCATTGGCCCCAGAGCAGAGACTATGCGCGATCTGGGCAACAAGATCGCGGCCCGCAATCTGGCGATCGAGGCCGGGGTGCCGGTGGTTCCAGCGACGGAGCCTTTGCCCGACGACCTCGACCAGGTGGAAAAGATGGCCGCCGAGATCGGCTATCCGCTGATGCTCAAGGCAAGCTGGGGCGGCGGCGGGCGCGGCATGCGGCGCATCACCGACCCCAAGCAGTTGCGGACCGAGGTGTCAGAAGGCCGGCGCGAGGCCAAAGCGGCGTTTGGCAAGGACGAGATGTATCTCGAAAAGCTGGTCGAAAAGGCGCGGCACGTGGAAGTGCAACTGATTGGTGACGATCACGGCAATCTTGTGCATCTTTACGAGCGCGACTGCTCGGTACAGCGGCGCAATCAGAAGGTGGTCGAGTGGGCCCCGGCTCCGTATATGGGCGAAGAGACACGGGCGGGGCTGACCCAGGCGGCGCTCAAGCTGGGCCGCGCCGCCAATTACCGCTGCGCGGGGACGGTGGAATTCCTGCTCGATGTCGCCACCGGGGAATTCTACTTCATCGAAGTCAATCCGCGCATTCAGGTCGAGCATACGGTCACCGAAGAGGTGACGGGCATCGATATCGTCAAGGCCCAGATCAGGGTGATGGACGGCGCGGTGATCGGCACCCCGGAATCGGGGGTGCCGGCGCAAAAGGACATCCGGCTCAATGGCCATGCGCTGCAATGCCGGGTCACCACCGAGGACCCGGAGGAAAACTTCATCCCCGACTATGGCCGGATCACTGCCTATCGCGGCGCGACCGGGTTCGGGGTGCGGCTCGATGGCGGCACCGCCTATTCGGGCGCTGTGATCACCCGCTATTATGATCCGTTGCTGGAAAAGGTGACGTGCTGGGCGCCGACGGCGGACGAGGCGATTGCGCGGATGGATCGCGCGCTGCGCGAGTTTCGTATTCGCGGGGTGTCGACCAATCTGGCGTTCCTTGAGAACGTCATCACCCACCCCAAATTCCGCGACAACTCCTATACGACGCGCTTTATCGACGAAACGCCCGAGCTGTTCGATATTCCCAAGCGCAAGGACCGCGCGACCAAGCTTTTGACCTATATCGCCGATGTGACCGTCAACGGGCATCCCGAAGTGCGCGACCGTCCGCGCCCGCCCGCCAATGCGGCGGCACCACAGGTGCCGGACTATCCCGAGGATGCGGCTATCGACGGCAGCCGGCAGGTGCTCGACCGTGAGGGCGCGGCGGGGCTGGCCAACTGGATGAAGGCGCAGACGCGGGTGCTGTTTACCGACACCACTATGCGTGACGGGCATCAGAGCCTGCTGGCAACGCGGATGCGCACATTCGAGATGGGCAAGATCGCGGCTGCCTACAGCCGGGGTCTGCCCAATCTGTTCTCGCTCGAATGCTGGGGCGGGGCGACGTTCGACGTGGCGATGCGGTTCCTCAACGAGGACCCGTGGGAGCGGCTGGCGAAAATCCGCGAGGGCGCGCCCAATATCCTCACCCAGATGCTGCTGCGCGGTGCGAACGGGGTCGGCTACACGTCCTATCCCGACAATGTGGTGCAGTTCTTCGTGGCCAAGGCAGCCGAAGGCGGCATCGATATCTTCCGCGTGTTCGACAGCCTCAACTGGGTCGAGAACATGCGGGTCGCCATGGATGCGGTCAACGAGGCAGGCAAGGTCTGCGAAGGCGCGATCTGTTATACCGGCGATATTCTCGATCCGGACCGGGCCAAGTATGACCTCAAATATTATGTGGCGCTGGCCCGCGAGCTCGAAGCGGCAGGCGCGCATGTGCTCGGGCTCAAGGACATGGCCGGGCTGCTCAAGCCCGCTGCGGCCAGGAAGCTGATTTCAACCCTTAAGGAAGAAGTCGGCCTGCCGATTCATTTTCACACTCACGATACGTCGGGAGTGGCGGCGGCCACGGTGCTGGCGGCGTGCGATGCCGGGGTCGATGCGGTGGATGCGGCGATGGATGCCCTTTCTGGCACGACCAGCCAGCCGACGCTGGGATCGCTGGTGGCGGCGCTGGCCGATGGCGAGCGGGCCTCGGGGCTCGATATGCGGGCAATCCGCGATATCTCCTTCTACTGGGAGACGGCGCGCAACCAGTACCGGGCGTTTGAGAGCGATCTTAAGGGCGGGGCTTCGGAAGTCTATCTGCATGAAATGCCGGGCGGCCAGTTCACCAACCTCAAGGAGCAGGCGCGCTCGATGGGGCTGGAAACGCGCTGGCACGAAGTTGCCCAGACCTACGCGGACGTCAACCAGATGTTCGGCGATATCGTCAAGGTGACGCCGAGTTCCAAGGTTGTGGGCGATATGGCGCTGGCCATGGTGTCCTCGGGGCTAACCCGTGCCGATGTGGAAAATCCCGAAAAGGAAATCGCCTTCCCCGATTCCGTGGTCGGGTTCTTTGCCGGCGATCTGGGCCAGCCATATGGAGGCTTCCCGCAGGCGTTGCAGCATAAGGTGCTCAAGGGGCGCAAGGCGATGACCGAGCGTCCGGGCGCCTCCCTGGCACCGGCTGATCTCGAAGCCGAGCGCAAGAAGGCCGAAGAGGTATGCGGGGCCGGGATCGACGATTATCGTCTCGCGTCGTACCTGATGTATCCCAAGGTGTTTGCGGAGTTCTGCAAGGCGCAGGATCTTTACGGGCCGACCGAGGTGCTGCCGACGCCGGTGTATTTCTACGGCCTGGCTCCGTCCGACGAGATCATGGTTGAGCTCGAAAAGGGCAAGACGCTGGTTGTGCAGTATCTGGGCCGTTCGGAGACCGACGAAAAAGGCCGGGTCAAGGTATTCTTCGATCTCAACGGCCAGCCGCGCACCATCTCGGTGCCCGATCGCCTGCGGGCCGGGGATATCGTCGTGCGGCCCAAGGCGGCCATTGACGATGCGAGGCAGGTCGGGGCGCCGATGCCGGGGGTGATCTCATCGCTGGCGGTGCAGACCGGCCAGATGGTGGCGGCGGGCGATGTGTTGCTGACCATCGAGGCGATGAAGATGGAGACCGCGCTGCATGCGGAGGCGGCGGGCGTCGTGGCCGAAGTGCTGGTGCGCCCAGGCGACCAGATCGACGCCAAGGACCTGCTGGTCCGGCTCGAATAAGCCAGCGGGCGGCAAGGCCGCCCGCAAATACGGATGTAATTATGCCGGTTCGCGAGTGTATTGCGGACCGGTTCGGCGTTCAGATGACCCGCATCAGCATCAGGATGATGATGATCACCAGAATGACGCCCAGAATCCCGGTCGGACCATAGCCCCAGGCTCGCGAATAGCCCCATGTGGGCAGCGCCCCGATGAGGAGCAGGATCAGGATAATAATCAGAATCGTCGAAAGGCCCATTTCAGAAATCCTTTATGCTGCTATGGCCGTAAAGGATTTTGGGCTGAAAAGGTTCCGGCTGGAGCTCCTGATCTGATTGTATCAGATCAGGTTTCTACCGGCGGCGGGCGGTGCCATCGATAATGGGGCCATCCTTGGGGGCGGCCGCTGGCGCAGGCACCGGCAGCCGCGAGACAATCCAGCTCACGATGAGGGGGATGAGGATGATATCGTCCACCAGCCCCAGAAACGGGATGATGTCGGGCAGAAGATCCATCGGCCAGATGAGATAGAACGCGGCCAGAAGGGTCGCGGCCTTGAGATAGAGCGGGGTGCTCGGCGCCCAGAAGGCTTTCCAAAGCAGGAGCGCCTCCTTGCGAAACCGCAGGAAGCGAGGCAGCAGGAGGGAAGCGAAGCTTTTCATCATGGCAGATAAATAGGAAGGCGCGGGCGCGGTTCAAGGCCACAAGGTCACACCGGTGCAACATTGCGCTGATCAGGTGCTGGGCTTATGTGTGGGGGCAGAAGCGGCCAGATGCGCCACAGCGCGCCCTCGATCCGCAAACAAGGCTGAAAAAGGTTCCGTGATGGCAGGTCCCGCGCAACGCAACAGAACTGTCGGTGTCGATGTCGGCGGGGTGATAGTGGGCGGCGGCGCGCCGGTCGTTGTCCAGTCCATGACCAATACCGATACCGCCGATATCAATGCGACGGTGCGGCAGGTGATGGCGCTGGCCCGGGCCGGATCGGAGATCGTGCGCATCACCGTCGATCGCGATGAGGCCGCCGCAGCGGTGCCCATCATTCGTGACCGGCTGGCGGTTCTGGGGGTCGATGTGCCGCTGGTGGGCGATTTCCACTATATCGGCCACAAGCTGCTGTCGGACCATCCGGCCTGTGCCGAGGCGCTGGCCAAATACCGGATCAATCCGGGCAATGTCGGGTTCAAGGACAAGCGCGACAAGCAGTTTTCCCAGATGATCGACATCGCCAATCAGCATGGCAAGCCGGTCAGGATCGGGGTGAACTGGGGGTCGCTCGACCAGGAGTTGCTGACGGCGCTCATGGACGAGAACGCGGCGCGCGAGGCACCGTGGAGCGCGGCGCATGTCCAGCGCGAAGCGATCATCCGCTCCGCGCTGCTCTCGGCGGAGCGGGCCGAGGAATTGGGGATGGGGCGCGATCGGATCATCCTCTCCACCAAGGTGTCCGACGTGCAGCAGTTGATTGCGGTGTATCAGGACCTGGCGGCGCGGTGCGACTATGCCCTGCACCTGGGCCTGACCGAGGCGGGCATGGGCTCAAAGGGGATCGTGGCCTCGTCGGCGGCGATGGGCATTTTATTGCAGCAGGGCATCGGCGATACGATCCGCATTTCCCTGACCCCGGAACCGGGTGGAGACCGGACGCTGGAGGTCAAGGTCGCGCAGGAATTGTTGCAGACCATGGGGTTCCGGCAATTCGTGCCGGTGGTTGCCGCGTGTCCGGGATGCGGCCGCACGACATCGACGACGTTCCAGACCCTTGCCAAGGACATTCAGGACCATTTGTCGTCCTCGATGCCCGAGTGGCGCGAGAAATACCCCGGCGTGGAGGGGCTGTCGGTGGCGGTGATGGGGTGCATCGTCAACGGACCCGGCGAATCCAAGCACGCCGATATCGGCATATCGCTGCCCGGCACCGGTGAGGCTCCGGCAGCGCCGGTGTTCATCGAGGGCAAGAAGGTGACGACGCTGCGGGGCGAAGACGTTGCCGACCAGTTCAAGCAAATGGTTGCGGACTATATCGAAGGCCGGTTCGGGGCCGGGCTGACACGGCCAGCCGCGGAATAAAACCATCGGCTTGTGTTCAGGCCTTGCGCATGTCCTCAAGCAGAGCCTCGGCCAGCGGGCGGGCATCGCTTGCCTCGCTGGTCGGGACCGAAATGGCAAGGCCCTTGCCGGTGAGGCCGGAATTGATCCCCGGCAAGCCGCCATCGGTGATTTCACGCGGCGAAAACCCATGGGCCCGCAAGGCGGCGACCATCAGGCGCGCCACCGATTCCCGTTCCACATAGACGATGGGCTCATAATCGCTCATGGCGCTGCTCCGACAAAAAGGGGTGCGCGCATCATAGCACGCACCCCTTAAACGTCCGAAGCGTTTCCTTGTTGCAGGAGCGCTTGCGGGTCAGGCCGCCTTGCGCTCCACCATCATCTTCTTGATTTCGGCGATCGCCTTGGCCGGGTTCAAACCTTTGGGGCACACCTTGGTGCAGTTCATGATGGTGTGGCAGCGATAGAGCTTGAACGGATCTTCGAGATTATCGAGACGTTCGCTGGTGGCCTCATCGCGGCTGTCGATCAGCCAGCGATAAGCCTGCAACAGCACCGCTGGACCCAGATATTTTTCGCCGTTCCACCAATAGGATGGGCACGAGGTCGAGCAGCAGGCGCACAGGATGCACTCATAGAGGCCATCGAGCTTGGCGCGGTCTTCGCGGCTTTGCAGCCATTCGGTGTCGGGGGTCGGAGACTTGGTCTCCAACCAGGGCTGGATCGACTTGTGCTGCTCGTAAAAGGTCGAGAGGTCGGGGACCAGGTCCTTGACCACCGGCATGTGCGGCAGGGGATAGACCTTGACCGGACCTGAGGACACCTCGTCCATGCCGCGCGTACAGGCGAGCGTATTGGCGCCGTCGATATTCATCGAGCACGAGCCGCAAATGCCCTCGCGGCACGACCGGCGCAAGGTCAGCGTGGGGTCGATGTTGTTCTTGATCCACAACAGGGCGTCGAGCACCATCGGGCCGCAATCGTCGAGATCGACGAAATAGGTGTCGATGCGCGGGTTCTCTTGGGTGTCGGGATCGTAGCGATAGACGTGGTATTCGCGCAGGCGCGTCGCCCCTTCGGGCTTCGGCCATACCTTGCCCTTTTTGGGACGGGAGCGCTTGTCGAGGATCAGTTCAGCCATGTTCCCGCCTCTCCTTAGTAAACGCGCGCCTTGGGCGCGATCTTGTCCAGATCGATGCCGTCGGTCAGCGGTTCAGTGTGCACGGGGCGATAGTCGAGGGTGACAGTGCCTGCCTCGTCGACCCGGCTCAGGGTGTGTTTGCGCCAGTTGACGTCGTCGCGCTCGGTGAAATCCTCGCGAGCGTGTGCGCCACGGCTTTCCTTGCGGTTTTCCGCCGAATAGACCGTGGTGATGGCGTTGACCATCAGGTTTTCCAATTCCAGCGTCTCGACCAGATCGGAATTCCAGATCAACGAGCGGTCGGTGACCTTGAGGTCCGCCATCTCGCCCCACAGGGCGCTGATCCGGCGACAGCCTTCTTCAAGGGTGTCCTGGGTGCGGAACACGGCGGCGTCTTCCTGCATGGCGCGTTGCATCTTGTCCCGCAGTTTCGCCGTCGGGATAGCGCCATTGGCGTTCCGCAGCCGGTCGAACCGGGCCATGATCTTGTCTTCGGCGGCCTTGTTGACCTCCGGGATCGGGGCGTTGCGGTCGATGACTTCGCCAGCCCGAATGGCTGCGGCGCGGCCAAAAACCACGAGGTCGATCAGCGAGTTGGACCCGAGCCGGTTGGCTCCGTGGACCGACGCACAGCCCGCTTCGCCCACAGCCATCAGACCGGGGATCGTCGCGTCCGGTCCGCCATTGCGCGGGTCGATGGCTTCGCCGTGATAATTGGTGGGGATGCCGCCCATATTGTAGTGGACGGTAGGGATCACCGGAATCGGGTCGCGGGTGAGATCGACACCAGCGAAAATCTTGGCCGATTCCGAAATACCCGGCAGACGCTCATGCAGGACCGCCGGATCGAGGTGGTCGAGATGGAGGAAGATGTGGTCCTTCTTGGGACCCACGCCGCGGCCTTCCCGGATTTCGAGGGTCATGCAGCGGCTGACCACGTCGCGACTGGCAAGGTCCTTGGCGTTGGGTGCGTAACGCTCCATGAAGCGCTCACCCTCGGAGTTGACCAGATAGCCGCCTTCGCCGCGCGCGCCTTCGGTGATCAGGCAGCCCGAGCCGTAGATGCCGGTGGGGTGGAACTGGACGAATTCCATGTCCTGGAGCGGCAGGCCGGCGCGGGCGGCCATGCCATTGCCGTCGCCGGTGCAGGTGTGGGCGCTGGTGGCCGAGAAATAGGTGCGGCCATAACCGCCGGTTGCCAGAACCACCATCTTGGCGCGGAACCGGTGGATGGTGCCGTCATCGAGCTTCCAGGCGATCACGCCCTGGCACACGCCGTCATCGCTCATCAGCAGATCGAGGGCGAAATACTCGATGAAGAATTCAGCATTGTGGCGCAGCGACTGGCCATAGAGCGTGTGCAGGATGGCGTGGCCGGTGCGGTCGGCGGCGGCGCAGGTGCGTTGCACCGGGGGGCCATCGCCATAATTCTGCATGTGCCCGCCAAACGGGCGCTGATAAATCTTGCCCTCTTCGGTGCGCGAGAACGGTACGCCGTAATGTTCGAGTTCATAGACGGCCTGGGGCGCTTCGCGGGCCAGGTATTCCATGGCGTCGTTATCGCCCAGCCAGTCCGACCCCTTGACGGTGTCGTACATGTGCCACTGCCAGCTATCGGGGCCCATGTTGGACAGCGAAGCGGCAATTCCGCCCTGTGCGGCGACCGTATGGGAGCGGGTGGGGAACACCTTGGTGACGCAAGCGGTGGAAAACCCCTGCTCGGCCATGCCGAGCGCCGCGCGCAGCCCCGCGCCGCCGGCGCCGACCACCACGACATCATAGGCGTGGTCGATGATTTGGTAAGCCGAAGCCATGAGCCAACTAACCTCCGAAGGCGAGGACAAGTACCGAGATGGCGGCAATGATGCCGATCACCACGGTGAAAACCGTATTGAGCAGGGTCGAGAGTGCGAGCAACCGGGGCTCGTGCACATAGTCGAGAATGATCTCGTGCATGCCGATGCGCATATGCACCAGGGCCGCGCCGATCAGCACAAGCGCCGGAATCCAGACCAGCGGATGGGAAAAGGTCGCCACCATCTGGGCCCGGTCGGCACCGGCAAGGCTGACCACCAGCCAGATCAGGAAACCAACGAGGACGATATTGATGACCCCGGTGACACGCTGGCGGATGAAGGTGCCCGTACCCTTGTTACCCGTGTGAGTTGCCATGATGCCCGCCTCCCTCAGAACCAAACGAACAGCGCCCAGACCAGCAGCGTGGCGAGGACGGAAAAGACAAGGGTGGCCCAGGTGATCGCTTCGCGGCCGGTCCGCTCGAACCCGGCTCCGACATCCCAGATGAAGTGCTTGATGCCGCCTGCCATGTGGTGGAACAGCGTCCATGTATAAAGGAACAGGCCGATCTGGATGATCGGGTGGCCGAAAAAGCCCTGTACGGCGGCCAACTGGCTCTGTCCCAGAGCTGCCGCGCCCAGCCAGAGCACGAACAGTACCGTGCCCAGATAGAGGCCGACACCGAGAATGCGGTGCAGGATCGACAGGGACATGGTGAGGGTGAAGCGCCAGATGGAAAGATGCGGAGAGGTCGGTCGAAACTGTTGCGCCATGAATTGCCTCGATATGGCCCGCGTGAGGACGTCGGGCGCGACGGGGCCGGTTGCTCCGGCCATAGAACTCGCCAAACTTCTAATCGTGCTTTCCCCATTCGTCAAAGGGCAGCGGTTACATCTTTGGTCTGAAAGCCGTCAAAAACGGGTCCTGTACGGGCGGAAACGGCTGATTTCTCCATTAAAATTGCACAATGTTCATTGCTAACTTGCGAAAATTGCTCGGAAAATCCCTCTACTTGACCTAATGGGAAGGACCAGAGTGGCTGCGCGTGATATTCAAGCGCCGGGATTGAGGGCGATCTGTTTTGGCCGCAGCTTGATGACGGTCAGCACCAGTCCCAGAAACACCAGCGCCCCGCCGATCACATCGACAAGGAAAATGGGCTCGCCAAGGATCAGCACACCAGAGGAAATTCCGGCGACCGGCACCAAAAGGGTGAACGGGGCGACGGTCGCCGCCGAATGGCGAGACAGCAGCCAGCTCCAGGCGGCAAACCCGAACAGGGTTGCCGGGTAGGCAAGAAAAAAGATCAGCCCGACAACGTTCCAGCTGGGCGGCGCGAGCAGCATCAGCATGCCTGGTCCGCCCTCGAACGCGAAAGAGAGGGCAAACAACGCGATTGCGGCACACAGATTGCCCCACACGGTGAAGGGCAGCATGGGGATCGGGCCAGCCAGCTTCGATACAATATTGGCGATGCCCCAGCTCAATGCCCCAAGCATCAGGATGGCGAGCGAGAGGCCTTGCCCGTCCACGCCATGGCCCAGCGCAATGACGCCGATGCCGGAAAACGCGACGACAGCGCCCAGAATCTGCAGGCGGCGCGGCACCTCGCGAAATACGAAAAATGCCAGCCCGATGGTGAACATCGCCTGCACCTGCAAGGCCAGCGAGGCAAGGGAGGCCGACAGTCCCATCGCAAGGGTGAGATTGAGGAGCGCATAGAGCGCGCAGCCCATGAACAGCCCATAGGCAATGACCAGCCGCCAGGGCGCTGCGGGTCTGGGGATGAACAAGATCACCGGAACCGCCGCGAAAAAGAAGCGCAACGCGGCGACCAGCAGGGGCGGCAAAGCGACCAGGCTGAGCTTGATGACGGTGAAATTGACGCCCCAGATGGTGACGACGACAAGGGCGATGAGCACGTCGCGCAAGGGCATGGCAATGGACTTTCAATGGCCGCTAAGCCTGATCCATATCTATGGGCGGGTCAGGCCGGAGGGTGCCGGAGCATTCCATCGATCAGAACGACGATGGAATGCTCCACAATTGGTGGCATCGGGGATGCCAGGTCGGCGAACCGGCGCTAGCGCGTGCCGATTGCCATGTCTTCGAACCCCGGCGCGGTGCCCCAGGCATAAAGCTGAGTGGTGGCCCGCAAGCCGTGGATCTGGAACGGGTCCTCGGCGATGATCTTTTCGACCTCGGCGCGGCTGTCGGCCTCAAAGATCCACAGCCCGCCGACCGGATTTGCCTCGGCATCGGGACGGACCGCGCCCGCGAGCACGATCTGTCCCTTGTACTTGCGCAAATAGGCCTGATGCGCCGCTGTATGGGCGGCGCGGATCTCGGCTCCGTCGCTCCGGTCGGTGAAAAAGGCCGCCCAGCGCATCATGCTGCCTTTTTCATCAGGCCGCGTTCAATCAGCGTTTCGGCGATCTGGATGGTGTTGAGGGCAGCGCCCTTGCGCAGATTGTCCGAGACCACCCACATGGCCAGTCCGTTTTCCACCGTGACGTCTTCACGGATACGGCTGACATAGGTGGCGTCTTCGCCCTTGGCATCGACGGGGGTGATGTAGCCACCGGCTTCGCGCTTGTCGACAACAACGATCCCCGGCGCTTCGCGCAGGGCCTCGCGGGCCTGGTCGGGCGTGATGGGATTGGCAAATTCCATATTGACCGCTTCGGAGTGACCCACAAAGACCGGGACGCGCACAGCGGTGCAGGTCACCTTGATCCGCGAATCGAGTATCTTTTTGGTTTCGGCCAGAACCTTCCACTCTTCCTTGGTGTAGCCGTCCTCCATGAAGTCATCGATATGGGGGATGACGTTGAAGGCGATCTGCTTAGAGAACTTGGCAGCGGTTGGTTGGTCGTTGACGAAGATGCCCTTGGTCTGGGTCCACAGCTCGTCCATGCCTTCCTTACCGGCACCGGACACCGACTGGTAGGTGGAGACCACCACGCGGGTCAGGGTCGCCAGATCGTGCAGCGGCTTGAGTGCCACCACCAACTGGGCGGTCGAGCAATTGGGATTGGCAATGATGTTCTTGCGATTGGAGCGCGCCATATAGGCGTCGAGCACATCGCCGTTGACCTCGGGGACGACCAGCGGCACGTCCTCATGGTAGCGCCAGGCCGACGAGTTATCGATGACGATCGCGCCGGTTGCGCCGATCTTGGGGGCCCATTGGCGCGAAATGTCGCCACCGGCGCTCATCATCACGAAATCGGTGCCCGCGAAATCATAGTCGTCGAGATTGCGGCACTTGACGGTCTTGTCGCCGAAGCTGACTTCGCGTCCGACCGAGCGCGAGGAGGCCAGCGGCACGATCTCGGAAACCGGGAAATTGCGCTCGGCCATGATGTCGAGGATTTCGCGGCCCACATTGCCTGTGGCGCCGACGATAGCGACCTTGTAACCCATCTTGGTTTTTGTCCTTTCACCCACCTCCCCGCATCGCGGGATTGCCCGCTCGGCCGTCAAGGGCTTTGTCGCCCTCCCCGCGGGGAGGTTCGGCCCGGGGAGTGCGTCAAGCGGTTTTGGTGGTGGTTTTGACTGTGAACGGCATAGCCCCGGCGGAAACGCCGGGCGCAAAGAGCAGCATTGTCATGGTCGTTGCGGCCATGGTTGCGGTTCCTGCCGTTGGGGTTCCGTCTCATACGCCGTTAACGGGCTTTTGCCAAGTGGTCGCCGACAGGGGCAGCGGCGGGCGCTCCGATCAGAATTTGAAGCCGATCATCAGACCCAGATTGGAAAGCCCGTCATTGGGCTGGCAGATTTCCAGATTGGACATGTGCTCATAGCGCAAGGTCAGGGTGACGTTGTCGCTCACATGCGCCCCAATGCCAGCGGCTTCGTAGAAATTGAAGGAACAGCCGAAATTGCGGGCCGGACGGGTTGCGCCGGTCAGCGCGCCATCGGTCACGGCGGCGCCAAAGCCGAGTTCGAGATAAAGCGGGGTGTCGAACACCGGAATTTGCCAGTTGAGATTGGCGTGGACGAGATTTTCGCGGCCTGCCAGCGACAGCGTCGCACCGATTTCCGCGCGCGGCGAGCCGATCCATTCAAACGCCGCGATATCGGGCGAGGCAAACAGCGCGGCGAATTTGACGTCCTCCAGACGGGTCAGATCCCAATTGGGTCCGGTGGGCAGAAAGCCGCCATAGGCCGAATGGTAGAAAACGCCGGCCCGCAGTTCTTCCAGTCCGAAATCCTGCGCCTGCGCCGGTGCGGTCAGCGCTCCTGCGAAGAGGGCCGCAGCCATCAAAGGTTTACTCAACACCGCGTACGCCATGATATTCCGCTACCCCTTGAGGCCCGCAACTGCGATCGGACCGAACCGCAAAACCCTTAGCATCATGATGGCGCTTTCGCCACCGGGGATGTGCATTTGGCGTGGCTGCAAATAAATCGTAAGTTAACGATGGAAGCTGTCTTGAACCGGTCGGCGGCTTCTCCCATGTTGGCCGGATGACTTTACCCCCGCTTTCCGTTCAGGACCTTGCGTCCATCTCCGAGGGCCATTCAAGCACCCAGGCGCTAGCCCGCACCCTCGACCTTGCCCGGCTTGCCGAAGAGTTGGGCTTTGCCCGTCTCTGGTATGCCGAACACCACGGGATGGCGTCGATCGCGTCGTCTTCCCCGGAAGTTCTCATCGCCAACGCGGCGGCTCACACTTCCCGCATCCGTGTCGGCGCGGGCGGGGTGATGCTGCCCAACCACGTGCCGCTGCGGGTTGTCGAAACCTACAGGACCCTGAACGGGCTGTATCCCGATCGTATCGATCTGGGCATCGGGCGGGCCGGGGGCTCGGACGGGCTGACCTTACGCGCGCTGCGGTCGACGGGCGGCGAGGATTTCCCCCATGAGTTCGCCGAGATGCTCGCCTTCGAGCAGAATGGGTTTCCTGATGACCACCCGTTCCGCAAGGTCAAGGTCGCTCCTGCTGATATCGCGTTGCCGCCGATCTGGATGCTGGGTTCGTCGGGCGCATCGGCGCAGATGGCCGGGCAGTATGGCATTGGCTATGCGTTCGCCTCCCATTTCTCGCCAACCCCGGCGGGTCCGGCTTTCCGGGCGTATCGCACTGCCTTCCGGCCGTCCGCACGGTTCGAAAAGCCCCATGCTATCCTGTGCGTGGCGGTGATCTGCGCGCCGACAGACGAGGAAGCGCACTATCTGTCGAAATCAATGGAGCTGATGTGGCTGCGGCTGCGGTCGGGCGACCCGCAAAAAATCGCGTCGCCCGAAGCGGCTGACGCTCATCCCTGGACCGAAGGCGAGCGCGCCTTTGTCGAGAGCCAATCCAATCTGTGGATCGTGGGCAGTCCGGAGACGGTGAAGGCAAAAATCGTGGAAAAGGTGAACGAGACCGTCGCCGACGAGGTGATGGTTTCAACCACCATCTTTGATTACGATAAACGGCTGGAGAGCTATCGGCTGCTCAAGGAGATTTGGGATGCCTGAGGGGGGAGGGGCAGGTCGCCCCTCATCCGACCCGGCTTCGCCGGCCCACCTTCTCCCTCAAGGGGAGAGGGGAAGTAGAACACAAACGTGCGTCAAGAGCCCCCTCTCCCCTTGAGGGAGAGGGGCGTGCTGAGTTGGCCGGATCAGCCCAGTTTGGCGATGATGGCGTCGCCCATTTCGGAGGTCGTTACCTTGCGGCAACCGGTCTGCATGATGTCGCCGGTGCGCAGACCATCTTCGAGCACATCGGAAATCGCCGTTTCGAGCTGCGTGGCCAGATCGACCATGCCGAAGGAATAACGCAGCGCCATGGCGAAGCTGGCGATCATGGCGATGGGGTTGGCCAGGCTCTGGCCGGCAATGTCGGGCGCGGAACCGTGCACTGGCTCATAGAGCGCCTTGCGCTTGCCGGTCTGCGGGTCGGGCGCGCCCAGCGAAGCCGACGGCAGCATGCCCAGCGATCCGGTGAGCATGGCGGCGGCGTCGGAAAGGATATCGCCGAACAAATTGTCGGTGACCATCACGTCGAATTGCTTGGGATTGCGCACCAGTTGCATCGCCGCGTTATCGGCGAGGATGTGCTGCAATTCGATCTCAGGGTAATCGGCTGCGGCCTGCTTGACCACTTCGTCCCAGAGCACACCGGACTTCATGACATTCTTCTTGTCGGCAGAATGCACCTTCTTGCCGCGCGTCATGGCGAGGTCGAAGGCGACCCGGGCGATGCGGTCGATCTCGTAGCTCTCATAGACCTGGGTATCAACGGCGCGCTTCTGGCCATTGCCCAGATCGGTGATTTCCTTGGGCTCGCCAAAATAGACGCCGCCGGTCAACTCGCGCACGATCAGGATATCGAGGCCTTCGACCAGTTCCTTTTTCAGGGATGACGCATCAGCCAGCGCCGAATAGCAGATGGCCGGGCGCAAATTGGCAAACAGGCCCAGATCCTTGCGCAGACGCAGCAATCCGGCTTCGGGGCGGACTTCATAGGGGACATCGTCCCATTTCGGGCCGCCGACCGCGCCGAAAATCACCGCATCGGTAGCCAGTGCCTTTTCCATGTCGCCTTCGGAAATCGCCACGCCATGCGCATCATAGGCGCAGCCGCCAACAAGGCCCTTGTCGTAGGTGAAATCCGTGAGGCCCTTGGCGTTGAGATGGGCAATGAGCTTTTCGACCTCGGCCATGATTTCGGTGCCGATGCCGTCGCCGGGCAGAAGGAAAAGGGTGCTGGAAGCCATGAGTGTTCGTTCTCGAAACTGGGTTTTGCGATCGCGCGGAGGAAGTCGGGGTCAGACCCAGGGGCGGTTGTCGGCCATCTGGCCTTCGAACCCCGAGATGGTCGCATCTTTCTTGAGGGTCATGGCGATGTCGTCGAGACCTTCGAGCAGGACCTGCTTGCGGCCCGGATCGATATCGAAATGGATGGTGCCACCATCCGGGCCGGAAATGGTCTGGGCTTCGAGATCGACGGTGAGGGTGGCGTTGGAGCCGCGATTGGCGTCATCGAGCAGCAATTCGAGCTGTTCAGGCGTGACGACGATGGGCAGGATGCCGTTCTTGAAGCAGTTGTTGTAGAAGATGTCGGCGAAGCTGGTGGAGATCACGCAGCGCACGCCAAAATCGAGCAGTGCCCACGGCGCGTGTTCGCGCGAGGAACCACAGCCGAAATTGTCACCGGCGATGATGATTCTTGCGTCGCGATAGCCCGGCTTGTTGAGGACGAAGTCGGGCTTTTCGGTGCCGTCTTCATTATAGCGCATCTCGGAAAACAGCGCGGAGCCGAGCCCGGTGCGCTTGATAGTCTTGAGATACTGCTTGGGGATGATCATGTCGGTATCGATGTTGATGATCGGCATGGGGGCGGCAACGCCCGTCAGTGTCGTGAACTTATCCATCCTGGCAAAATATCCCCGATAGCGGCCGGCAGCGGCGCGTGAGTGCTCGCCGTACCCGGCGGTACGTTTTCTGTCGCTTGTATCTAATGCAATCGCCGGGCCTTGCCAAGCATGTGCGGCGCGACAACTGCGCCGCGCGGTGCATTGCCTTGGGCGATGCGGACGACGTAAGCTGCACGCATCTTTTGACCAAAGGATAAAAAATGACGCCGCATAATAACGCGAAGGCCGGAGATTACGCTCAGGCGGTGCTGCTTCCGGGTGATCCGCTGCGCGCCAAATGGATCGCCGAGACGTTTCTGTCCAATGCACGCCAGGTCAATTCCGTCCGCAATTGTCTTGGCTATACGGGTATGTGGAACGGCAAGCCCGTTTCGGTGCAGGCGACCGGCATGGGGCAGCCATCGACGGCGATTTATGTCCATGAGTTGCTGGAGACCTATGGGGTGCGCAAGCTGGTGCGCGTGGGCACCTGTGGCGGGCTCAACACCGCAGTGAAGGTCCGCGACGTGGTGATCGGGGCGGCGGCCTCGACCGATTCGACCATCGTGAAATCGGCCTTCGGCAACTATAACTTCGCGCCCGCCGCCGATTTCGCGCTGCTGCGCGCCGCCGATGATGCCGCGCGGTCGCGGGGCAAGCGGGTGCATGTGGGCGGGATCGTCTCGTCGGATATCTTTTATCATCCCAACGGGCTCGAAGCCTATGGCAGGCTGATCGATCACGGGGTGCTGGGTGTCGAGATGGAAGCGGCGACCATCTATATGCTTGCGGCGCGCTTCAAGGCGCAGGCGCTGGCCATCTGCACCATGACCGATTGCCTGATCACCGGCGAAGAGATCGACGCGGACGCCCGGCAGAACTCACTCGAAGACATGGTGGAAATCGCGCTGGAGGTGGCGACGGGCGGGTAGGGACGATGAGGGAGGATTCCCTCATCATCCTAGTCACTGGTCACTGGCGGGCCTTCCCTGGAAGAGAAGGCCCATGGATCGTTCAGTGCCGGAAGTGCCGCATGCCGGTGAACACCATGGCGAGGCCGGCTGCGTCGGCGGCGGCGATCACTTCCTCGTCGCGCACCGAACCGCCCGGCTGGATCACTGCCGTGGCACCGGCTTCGACCAGCGCTTCGAGGCCGTCCGCGAAGGGAAAGAAGGCGTCTGAGGCGACGACGGACCCTTGGGTCAGCGCGCCGGTCTGCCCGGCTGCGATGGCAGCATCCTGGGACTTGCGGTGGGCGGTGCGGGCGGAATCGACCCGGCTCATCTGGCCCGCGCCGATCCCGACGGTCGCGCCGTCCTTCACATAGACAATGGCGTTGGATTTCACGTGCTTGGCGACCTTGGCGGCGATCAGCAGGTCGGCCATCTCCCCTTCGGTCGGCGCGCGTTTGGTCACGACCTTGAGGTCGCAATCTTCGGCATTGGCGTTGTCGCGGGTCTGCACCAAAAGGCCTCCCGCCACCGAGCGCACGGTGAGCCCCTCGGACTTTGCATCGGGCAGGGTGTCGGTCAGCAACAGGCGCAGGTTCTTTTTCGCCGCAATGATGTCGATGGCCTCGTCGCTGGCGCCTGGGGCGATGATCACCTCGGTGAAGAGCTTGACGATTTCGGTTGCCGCCGTCGCGTCGAGCGGACGGTTGAGGGCGACGATGCCGCCAAAAGCGGAAACCGGATCGCAGCGCCGGGCCGCCTCATAGGCTTCGAGCAGGGTTGCGCCCTGCCCAACGCCGCAGGGGTTGGCGTGCTTGATGATAGCGACGGCGGCTGTCTTAGCGGGATCGAATTCGGCAACAAGCTCGAAGGCAGCGTCGGTGTCGTTGATGTTGTTGAACGACAATTGCTTGCCCTGCACCTGGGTGGCGGTGGCGACGCCGGGGCGGTTGGAGCCATCGGTATAGAACGCCGCCCATTGGTGCGGGTTTTCGCCATAGCGCATGGTCTCGCGCAGACCGCCGGCAAACGAGCGCCAGGCGAGATCCGGCTTATCGAGGGTTTTGGCGAACCAGTTGGAGACCCCGGCATCATAGGCGGCGGTGCGCGAGAAGGCCTTGGCGGCGTAGAGCTGGCGCGCAGGCAGCGGCACCTCGCCGTGCTCCTTGAGGGCGGCAAGCACGTCGGCATAGTCGGACGGATCGACGATGATCGTCACGTCCTTGTGGTTCTTGGCCGCCGCGCGGATCATGGCAGGGCCGCCAATGTCGATGTTCTGGATCACTTCGTCATAATCGGCGCCCTTGGCGACGGTCTCGGCGAAGGGGTAGAGGTTGACGACCACGAGATCGATGGCAGTAATGTCGTGGATGCGCATGGCGCTGCGATGCGTCTCGTTGGAGCGGATACCCAGCAGCGCGCCATGGACCTTGGGGTGAAGGGTCTTGACCCGCCCATCCATGATTTCGGGAAAGCCGGTAACTTCGGAAATATCGATGACCGGCAGGCCCGCATCGGCCAGCGCCTTGCGTGTGCCCCCGGTCGAGATGATCTCCACGCCCAGCGCGACCAGCGCCGTGGCCAGATCAACGATGCCTGTCTTGTCGGATACCGAAAGCAGAGCCCGTTTGATCTTTGTTGCGCCCGATTGCACCATGGGATTGTTCCTTGCCGTATCTATCGAGGGGGAGCGATGCGCGCCGCCCTAACATGGTTTGGGCGTCGTGCAAACCCGGCCAAGCGCCGCGGCGGGGCAGATCACGATTGTTGCGTGAAGACCCAGGCGATTTCGGCATTGGGCCGGGCGGGACCCGAGAGCACGATCTGACGCGTACGGTGCAGCCCGAAATGGGCGGAATGGCGCACGCTGTCGTCAATATCGGCCTCGGCTCCTTCCCATAGAAAGGCCCAGACCTCGCCATTGCGGTGCAGCAGCCGAATCATGTCGCCGTCATCGGTGCGCTCGACCTCGCAGCCGGGGGCGAGATGGAAGCGGATCGAAAATCGTCCCTGCTCTCTGGCGGCAGCGTCGGTGGCAACGAACCGGTCCTGCCCCACAAGGGTGCGTCCATCGCCCATGAGGGTCAGCCGGCGCTCGATATCGAGCCCATAGCGCTTGCGGTAAGCGCTGGTGGCAAGTTCGAGGGAGTTTTCCGCTTCGTGCAGCGCAAGGCGGGGGGGCGGGCCGCTAAAGGGACGCAAGGCTTCCCCTGCCAGTCCGCCTGTGCCGATGCGGGCGCTGGAATGATCCTCGATCGTGGGCGCGCTATGGGCGGAGCTATGGCGGAACAGCGCGCGGCTCTCCGCCAAGGCGCCGGGAGCCGGACCGCAATTGCCCACCACAAGGGTCGAGCCACAGGCATATTCGAAGCTGAGCGCCCCGGCATGGGCGTCGCGGGCAAAGGCGAGGGGCGGCACAAGCCCTGAATCGGCAACCAGCTTGCCGGGACCATCGACCAGGATGCCATAGCCCCCGCAGAGGCCCGACCCACTGGCCCGGACGCCCGATTGGGCCGCGACCGCGAGAACGATTTCGACCGGTAGCTGGCCGCTGCCGTTGGCAAACACCGGTTCGCGGGTGCCCAGCACCAATTTCTCCAGCGCCCGGTGCATGGTTTCGATGCGCCGACCCAAGCCCGCCGAAAGGGAACCGTGACGCTGGCCAAGGGCGTGATTGACCGGAATGAGTTCGGTCAGCAGCTGGATCTGGGAGAAGGGATTGCGATTGCGCACCAGCCCGTCGGCATCGAGCGCTGCCCCGAGCAGGGCTTCGAGCTTGCGCACATGGCTGGCCAAGTCACGGCTGTCTTCAGCCTCGCTGAGGGCCGCGCCGGTGAGCGCCGTCTCCACCATCAGCCGCACGATGGGATCGTGGGCAAGGGGAGAGCGCACCTTGAGCGACTGGATTTGCACCGACAGGGTGCGGGCGATGGCGCGGGTCTGGTCCGGCGTCGCACCCTCTTCGAGCAGGGCGAGCGATTTCAGCCAGTTGAGCACCCGGCGTGCGGTGATGAAGGGTTCCCAGGCGTCGTGGTCGAACTGGCCATAGCGCCCGATCCAGTCGAGCACCAGGGTGCGGGCAAAAGAGCGCTGGCCGGGATCGGTCAGGGCGGAAAAATGCCGCAGCCAGCCGAAACTGTGCAGATCGGCAAACCACGCATCGGCGTCGGTATCCACGCCGAAGGGGGAGGCACCGCCGGTTTCGACCATGCGCGAGGCCAGCAGATACTGGCCGTCCATCATTTCGAGAACGCTCTGGGCGTCGGCGGGACGGAATTCGGCCAGACGTGCGACGAAGCGAGTCGTGCCGGCGCCCGACCAGGTCCAGGAAAACAATGGATTGGTCACCGCCTGATCGGCCAGACCCAGGCCCGCCCGCCGCAGACCAAAACGCAAAACTTCAAACACGCCCACACCCGGAACTCTACTCGCGGCACTGGAGGGCCGGGCGGTTCAAGCATCGCCCCTGCGCACGTCCAGCCCCTTGAGTTGCCGCGCTTGGGTCCGCAAAGCAAAATGCATTTGGCCCGCAAGCACGCCAATGTAGCATCAACTTTGCGTTAACCACAGGGCGGAGTGAAGATTATCCCGTCCATTCTCACCTTTTGACAAACCGGGCGGCAAAAAAACCGTCAAGACCGCCGTCAACTGCGCCGGGGAGGTCAAGCGCGGGGGTGAGGCGGAGCGCGCCGTCGGCAGTGATCGGGGCGCTCCAGCCATCGAGTTCTTCCGCGGTGATTGGATCGAATTCGAGGTCCTTGAGCGCTTCCGCGGCCCAGCGAAGATGGGATTCGCCTTCTTCGGGTTCCAGCGAGCACACGCAATAGACCAAGCGCCCGCCGGGCTTGAGCAGGGATTGCGCGTGAACCAGCATTTGCCGTTGCAGGGCGACACGACCCGCGATGCCCTTTTCATCCCGATGCCAGAGCACTTCAGGGTGGCGGCGGAACGTTCCGGTCGCCGAACAGGGCGCATCGAGCAGCACCGCATCGAATATTGGGCCCGGGGCATAGTCGAGCGCGTCGGCGACCACCATTTCGGCATTAAGGTGCAGGCGCTCAAAATTGGCTGTCACCCGCTCCATGCGTTCGGCAGACAGATCGAGGGCGGTCACGGTGCTGCCGGCGGCTGCCAGTTGGGCGGCCTTGCCACCGGGCGCGGCGCACAGATCGAGCACTTTTTCACTCGCCTGGACACCGAGCAGTCGGGCGGGGATTGCCGCAGCGACATCCTGCACCCACCATTTCCCCTCGGCAAAGCCGGCAAGATCGGAGACCGCAGCGTCGCGCTCGGCGAGCCGTACGGTGTCGCCCAGGAGCGGCTGGGCGCCCAGCGTTTCGACAAGCGCCGGATCGGCGGATTTAAGGGTCAGATCGAGGGGCGGCGTTTCGGTGAGGAGATCGGTGAAGCGCTCAAAGGCGGCATCGCCATAGGCGGTGCGCCAGCGTGCTTGCAGCCAGTCGGGAACCAAAAGCGCAGCGGGCAGGGCAGCGAGCGCCGCCGCATCGCGCTGTACCGAGCGCAGAACGCCATTGACCAGCTTGTCGAACCGTCCGGCGCGCTTGTCGGCGCGGGCTGCTTCAACGGCAAGATGAATCGCGGAATGCGCGGCGATGCCATCAATGAACAGCAATTGCGCGATGCCCAGCCGCAGCACCGCTTCGAGGATGCCGGCGCGCTGGGGGACGCCTTTTGACAGCGCCCGGTTGAGAATTTCGCTGATCTGGCCGTGTCGGCGCAGGGCGATAGTCACCATGCGGTTGGCGAGGGCGCGGTCGCGTCCCTCCTGTAGCCGCTCGGGCCCAATGGGGGAAAATGGCTTGCCGTCGAGCACTGCCTTAAGGTGAAAAGCGGCCTCAAGCCGAAGCCTGAGACCGGGTCGGTCGTGTTTGTCGTTCAAAATCTGTCCTATCCCCAGGGGCCCGCCGCGCCACCTTCATCCGGACGGCGGCGTGTGCCGGGCGGACGCCAGCTCTGGCCGGGCCGGGTGGTGGTCGTCGCCGGGTTTACCCGCGAACGCGGCGTTTGGCCACCGCCTCCGCCACCATTACGCGCCATTTCCATCAGCGCGGCGATGCGGTTGCCGACATCGGGGTGGGTGGAGAACAGATTGTCCATGCGGGCACCCGACAGGGGGTTGGAAATATACATATGCGCCATGGCGGGTGCGCGTTCGGCAGCCATGTTGACGGTGCGCTGGCCTGCGGCAGAAATCTTTTCCAGCGCGGTGGCAAGGGCGAGCGGATCATCGCAGATCGCCGCGCCGTCGCGGTCGGCTTCGTATTCGCGCGTCCGGCTGACCGCCATCTGCACCAGCATGGCGGCGATGGGGGCCAAAAACACCATGGCGATCACCCCGATGAACCCGAGCGGATTGTTATTGTCGCGATTGCCGCCGAAAAACAGGCCGAACTGGGCCAGCATCGAAATCGCGCCTGCCAGGGTGGCGGTGATGGTCATGGTGAGGGTATCGCGATTTTTGATATGGGCCAGCTCGTGCGCGATGACGGCGGCGACCTCGCGGCTGTCGAGGTGGCGCACGAGGCCCGAGGACACGGCCACGACGCCCTTATCCGGGCTGCGCCCGGTGGCAAAGGCATTGGGCTGGTCGGTCTCGATCAGATAGAGCCGAGGCATCGGCAGGCCGGCATTTTCGGCAAGCCGCTGTGTCATCGCGTAGAGATCGGGTGCCGAGCGGGGATCGATCTCGCGCGCGCCCTGCACCGAAAGCACCATTTTATCAGAGTTCCAATAAGCAAAGGCGTTGGTGCCCAGCGCAAACAGCAGGGCAATCACGGTGCCGCCTGTGCCCCCGATCAGATAGCCCACGCCCATGAAGAGCGCAGTCATGCCAGCCAGCAGGATTGTGGTTCTCAGCGTGTTGATCATCAAATGCTCGGCTTTCCCCGATAGATTCGTTCCCGAAACGCTCTATATGATGGTAACGCCCATGGCGGCCAACAAGTACCGTCCCGCAAAAGCGAAGAGAAAAACCCATGTCCGAAACGCAAAAAGTCAAGCGTCCCGATCCGGAAATCGCGCGGCGCGCCCTGGAAGAAGCCCGGGCGCGGCGCGTGGCGATCGATGCCAGGACCAGTGACGCCCCGACCGAGATCGACGGACGTGGCGGGCTCGACCCGGCCCGTTACGGCGACTGGGAAATCAAGGGCATTTCCTCTGACTTCTGAACCGAGGTCAGCCCAGAAGACCCAACACCACGCCCTGCACGATCATCACGGCCAGCAAATAGCCGCCATCGATCACCGCCAATGACCATTTCTGGCCCTGATAGCGGTGGTTGATGATGATCGAGGTGATAATGAAGCCCAGCCACAGGTGGATGCCCACGGTGACGGCATTGCCCAGTGTCATGGTGCCAAGGATCAGCGGGGTCAGCAGCGCCAGGAAATAGGCCATGACCAGTTGCATGGCGGCGTTCCAGACAAAGGCCGCTGAGCCACCGGCTCCGCGCTTGATCTGTTCCATGGTCTTGCCGGTGGCCGACAACCATTGGCGGGAGAGGCCCATGTACCAGGCAGCACCCAAGGCCATCGAAGCCACCATGGCCAAAACGATGGCCAGCCAGTTGACGCCCAGATAATTCATCGTCCCCTCCCAAGGATTTTTTCAGCCCGTTACTGAGTGTGCGCCTGTTTGGTTTGGGCGTCCATGGCAAGTCGTCAGGGCTCGGTTTCTCCCATGCGGCACACTATGGCCCATTCTTCCTCCGTCACCGGCTGGACCGAAAGGCGCGAATTGTTGACGAGGACCATGTTCTCAAGGTCCGGATTAGCTTTGATCTCGTCGAGCGTGACCGGGCGTTTGAACGGACGCACCGCTTCGACATCGACGCATTCCCAGCGCGGATCGTCGGTGGTCGAATCGGGATGGGCTTCATTGGCGACGCGCACGATCCCCACGACTGCTTTTTCTTTCACCGAATGGTAGAAAAAGCCCAGATCGCCCTTTTTCATGGCGCGCATATTGTTGCGGGCGGCGTAATTGCGCACCCCGTCCCATTGCTCGGGCGCACCCTTGGCCACCTGATGGTGCCAGCCCCAGGTCTCGGGCTCGGATTTGAACAGCCAGTATGCCATCAGATGTGCTCCGGACGTTTGATGACCCAATTCCAGGGTTTGACTTCGACGCTGGCAAACACACCTTCGGTTGCGTAGGGATCGGCGCCGACCAGCGCCGTAGCGGCGTCGTGGTCAGCCGCCCGGATCACCATCATCGAACCGACCGCGTTGCCGTTTTCATCGAGGAACGGACCGGCCAGAACCATGGCGTCGGTCTTTTCCTCCCAATAGGCGAGGTGAGCGGGGCGAACCTCCTGACGCCGTGCGAAATGGTCCGGCTTGTCGAGGCCGATCACTGCGAACATTTTTGTCATTGTCATCCTTCCCGTTTCAAAGGGCGGCGCATCAGCATGGGCACGATGGCCTCGATTTGTGCTTCGCCCGACAGCAGCATGTCCACCGCCCCGATCAGCGGGGCGTCGATCTCGTGGCGCAAGGCGATGGCGCGGGCCACCGGGGCGGTGAAAACGCCCTCGGCCAGTCCCATGCCAGAAGAACTTATTTCGTCAACGCCCATTCCTTGTCCCAGCGCCATGCCGAAGCGGTAATTGCGGGAGGCGCTGGAGGTGCAACTGAGCGCCAGATCGCCAATGCCGGCAAGCCCAGCGAGGGTTGCCTCGTTGCCGCCCAGCGCGGCAATCATCGGACCCATTTCGGCAAAGGCGCGGGCCAGAAAGGCCGAGCGGGCCGACAGGCCCAGCTCCGCGCCGTCAATGGCTCCGGCACCAAGCGCATAGACATTCTTGAGCGCACCGCACAACTCTACCCCGGCAATATCGCCGCTGGCATAGGGACGGAAACTGTCGGACGCCAACAGGGTTGCGATGGTTTCGGCGCGGTCGCCCGTCGGCCCCGCCAGCGTCACCGCCGTGGGTTTCCCTGCCGCCACGTCATGGGCAAAACTGGGGCCTGACAGAACGAAGGGTTCGGCATCGGGGGCGGTCTGGGCCAATATCTGGCTCTGACGGTCATTGGTGCCGGTTTCCAATCCCTTGGCGCATAAAATCACCGGCTTTCCGGCCAGCCGCTCGGGGCCGATGGCGGCAAGCGTCGCCCGGCTCGCCTGCGCCGGCACCACCAGCAGAATGGCGTCGGCCTGTTCAAGGCCGGAAAAACCTGTTTGAGCGAAGAGGTCGGGATCGAGCGCGATGTCGCCAAGATAGGTATTCAGGGTGTGGCGAGAATTGATCTCGTCCACCGTATTTGCGTCCCGTGCGACGAGCGAGACGCGGTTTCCAGCCAGGCGTGCCGCCTGCGCCAGCGCCGTGCCCCAGGACCCGGCACCGATGACAAAGATTGAGGCGCTCACATTGGGTCTCGCTGCAATTGGTCGAGCGGCCAGCGCGGACGCGCGGCGCTGTCGAAACCGTCCGTCAGACCCAGCGCGAAACGCTCCGCACCCGCCCAGGCGATCATCGCTCCATTGTCGGTGCACAGTGCGGGGGGCGGAATGACCAGATTTGCGCCGGCCGCGTCGGCAACTTGCGCCAGGGCGGTGCCGATGGCGCGGTTGGCGGCGACCCCGCCGGCCACGACAAAGGTGGGGGTGAGATCAGGATAGGTCTCGGCGAAGCGGTCGAGGGCCTGTCGAGCACGGGTTGCGACGATATCGGTCACCGCTGCCTGAAAGCTGGCGCACAGGTCCGCAATATCGGCCTGCGAAACCGGGGCCACCGATTCTGCGGCCAGCCGCATGGCGGTCTTGAGGCCGGAGAAAGAAAAATCGAGCCGTTTTTCCCGCAACAGGGGACGGGGGAGGGCGAACCGCTTGCCGTTCCCCCCGAGCGCGGCGCGTTCGACCTCGGGGCCGCCCGGATAGCCCAGCCCCAGCAGCTTGGCGGCCTTGTCAAAGGCTTCTCCCAATGCGTCGTCTATGGTGCCGCCCCAGCGCTCATAGTTGCCGACGCCTTTGACCAGCACGATCTGGGAATGGCCGCCCGAGACCAGCAGCAGCAGATAGGGAAAGGTAACGCCATCGGTAAGGCGCGCGGTCAGCGCGTGGCCTTCGAGGTGGTTGACGGCAATGAGCGGCTTGCCACTGCCGGCTGCCAGTGCCTTGCCTGTGGTCAGCCCCACCAGGACCCCGCCGATCAACCCCGGCCCTGCGGTGGCGGCGATCGCATCGATATCGGCAAGCGATGTGTCTGCTGCATCGAGCGCCCGGGCGATGATCGCGTCGAGGTGAATCACATGCGCCCGAGCCGCCAGTTCGGGAACCACGCCGCCAAAGGCGCGGTGTTCATCGATCTGGCTGCGGACGATGTTGGAGACAATCTCCCCGCGTCCATCGGAAAAACGCCGGACGACAGCTGCGGCGGTCTCGTCGCAACTGGTCTCGATCCCCAAAATCAGCGTGTCGCGATCCATTGCGGCGATCTGGTCTCTGGCCCTTGGCTGTGGTCTGATGCAAAAAGCGGATCGCAATCCGCTATTCGCGCGTTGGAAAAGCGCGCCCATCTGTGACACCTGCGAGGCCATATTGCAATCTCCTGCTCCCACTCCCGTTCTCACCATCGGTACGCGCGGTTCGCCGCTGGCGCGCGCGCAGGCTCACGAGGTCCGCGACCGGCTCGCTGCCATCCATGGGCTGGAGGCCGACAGCATCGCCATCAAGGTGATCAAGACCAGCGGCGACATGATTCTCGACCGCCCGCTTTCAGAAGTGGGGGGCAAGGGGCTGTTCACCAAGGAGCTGGAGGTGGCGCTGGCCGCAGGTGAGATCGATATCGCCGTTCACTCGGCCAAGGATGTGGCGACCACCTTGCCCGAGGGCATGACCCTTCCGGCCTATCTGCCACGCGAGGACGTGCGCGACGCGTTTCTGTCCCTTAGGGCCAAAAGCCCCGATCATCTGCCCGAAGGAGCGGTGATCGGCTCGTCTTCGCTGCGCCGCCGGGCCCAGATGAAGCGTTTCCGCCCCGATTTCCGCACGGTGGAGTTTCGCGGCAATGTGCAGACGCGGCTGCAAAAGCTGGCCGACGGCGTCGCCGATGCAACATTGCTGGCGGTGGCCGGGCTCAATCGGCTCGGCGAAGCCCATCGAGTGACCCATGTGCTCGATCTGGCGCAGTTCCCGCCGGCACCGGCTCAGGGGGCCATTGTCATCGAAAGCCGGGACGACGATAGCGAAGCCATCCGGCTGGTGGGGATGCTCGATGATCCCGACACTCGCCTGAAGGTCGAGGCCGAGCGCGCCTTTCTCAAAACCCTCGACGGCTCGTGCCGTACGCCGATCGCAGCGCTGACGACACTGGCGGACGGGCGGCTGACCCTGTTTGGGCAGATCCTGTCCCCCGATGGGTCGGAAGTGCATGAAGACGAGGTCAGTGGCGACGCAGATACGGGCGCAGAGCTGGGCCGCAGGCTTGGCGAGATGCTGCTTGCGCGGGCGGGAGAGGACTTCTTCACGCGCCTGCGACAGGGCTGATCATGGAAAAACGCACCATTCTGGTCACCCGGCCTCAGCTCGATGCGGAGCGCACCGCTGCCGGGCTGGCGGCGCTGGGCCTGTCCCCGATCATCGCCCCAATGCTCGAAGCACGGTTCACGGACGTCGATTTGCCCGATCCCTCCGGCTTCGTGGCGATTGCGGCCACTTCGGCCAACGGCATCCGCGCGCTGGCGGCCCGTCCCGAAGGGGAGGCTTTCGCTCACCTGCCGGTCTATGCGGTGGGCGATCACACCGGCGCTGAAGCGCGGGCGGCGGGGTTCGAGCAGGTTCGGGCATCCGAGGGCACCCTCTATCACCTGAGTCGCGATATCATCGCCGATCGGCCAGAGGGCAGGATTTTTTATCCTGCCGCCCACCATCAGAGCGGCGATCTGGCCGGGCTGCTGGCCGCGTCGGGAATCGAAGTGACCTCGCGTATTCTCTATGAAATGCATGCGGCGACCAGCCTGGCGCCGGGCCTGAGGGAGCGGCTGCTGGCCGGGGACATCGACGGCGCGGTGTTTTATTCCCGGCGCACGGCAGAAGTGTTCGCCGGGCTGGTGGGGGGCGAAGAGTTCGCGCCGCTGCGCGGGAAACTCCATTGCCTGTGTATGTCGGAGAACGTCGCCGAGCCGCTGGTTTCGGCCCGGTTCGTGCGGATCGGCCTGGCCGATGCACCCTCCCACGAAGCGGTGATGGTCCTAGCGCTGGCTTTTGCGCGCGATCAAATCAGTCCATGATGGCGCGGGCACACCCGACCGATTCACCTGAATAGAGGCAGGCTGAAATGGCAGAAAAGAAATCCGGTCCGGTCAAACCCCCGATTATTGACGCCACGCCGCGCCGCGAGGGCGCCGAAAAGCGAGCGGCTAGTGGCGGGGCGTCCGGGGCCAGGCCAGAGCCTTCTGCCCCTGCGTCAGCTTCCGCGACGCCTGCTTCCGCCACGCGTCCTGAACCCAAGCAGAAAGCGTCGGACAGCAAGCCAGCCAGCGCAACTCAGCCGGCCCCTTCTGCGTCTTCGGCGCCCCGTTCGGACGCCGCTGCGGCCTCGCCTGCGTCCGGCCCCGGCGCCATGTCGCCTCTCGTGCTGGCAGGGAGCGTCGGCGGGGGCGCGTTGATCGGGTTGGCGCTGGCCTATGGGGTGGCGCTGGCCGGGTGGTGGCCGCAGCCCGGAGCCTTGGACGGTGGAGAGATTGCCGCACTGGAGGCCCGCACCACCGAAATGGAACGCGCGCTCGCCGGGCAGGCTTTGGAACGCACTGCGCTGGAAGACAGACTCGGCGCGGCGGAGATGGCGCTCGGGCAGCTTTCTGCGGCAGAAGCGCCGTCCCTGGACGGGCTGGCCGCAGAGGCCGATCTGGACGCGCTGTCCACGCGGGTGGACGAACTGGCAAGCCGTCTCGATGCGGTGGCGGCAGGGGCCTCCGCTGAGGATTCGACCCGTATCGCGACCGAATTGACGGGGATTGCGGCACAGGCTTCCGACCTGTCGGCGCGGCTTGATGCGCTTGAACCGCAAGTGGCGAATCTTGCCCCCAGAATTGCGGCGACAGAGGCACGTGTGGATGATCTCGACACCCGCATTGCCGACCAGCCGGCCTTTGAGGCGGTTTCCGCCGAACGGGACCGGGTTGCCTTGTTGCCGTCTGCTCTTGGCGCGCTGGAGCGGGCGGTGACCTCCGGTCAGCCCTTTGCCGTCGAGTTGGCGGCGCTCGAACCGCTGCTGCCATCGTTGCAGATTTCGCCGCAGGTGCGGGCTGTTGCCGCAAGCGGTGCCGATACCGACGCCGGGCTCCTGGCGAGGTTTCGCGCGGAAATCCCCGACATTCTCGCCGCCCGTCCCCGCGACCCCGAGGCGGGTTGGGCCCAGACCCTGCTCGATCAGGCGGCTTCGGCCATCGCCCTGCGCCCTACTGCAGGGGATACTCCCCAGGCGCTGGTTGGCCGCACCGAAGAAGCGCTGGAAACAGGCGATGTGAACACCGCTGCCGCCGCCTTTGCTGCGCTGCCCGCGCCCATGCAACAGGCCGCGCCCGGGTTCACCGAAGCTTGGGCACGCACGCTCGCCGCCCGGGACCTGCTGGAGACTATCCGCGCCGCCGACCCGATTGCACCTGCCACGGAGGCCAGCCAATGATGCGCCTCGTTCTCTATCTCGTCGCCAGCCTGGTTTTGGCGTTGGGCGCGGCCTGGACCATGAGTTTGCCGGGCACCGTGGAGATTGCCTTCGGTTCGTGGCGCATGAGCCCGGGGCCGGGCTTTGCCATTCTGACCGTTCTGGTGATCGCCGTACTGGCCGCTTTGCTCTGGGGGCTATTTTCGCGTGCCATTGGCGCGCCTGCTGCGCTGGCCCGCGCCAATGCCCGGAGGCGGGAAAAGGCGGGCGTCGAAGCGCTCTCCGACGCGGTGATCGCCTTGCAGGCGGGCGAATTTTCCAAGGCCCGGATGCTGGCGCGCGATGCCCGGGCCAAGCTTCCCGATAATCCGGCGGCCAAGTTGCTCGAAGCAAGGACCGAATTGGCGCTGGGCGATCTGGCATCGGCGCGAGAACATTACCGCGCTCTGATTTCCAACGAGCGGACCGCGCTTGCGGCGCTGTCGGGGCTTTACGATCAGGCGCGCACCCAGAACCGCAATACAGCTGCGATCACCTTTGCCCGCAAGGCGCTGGCGATTTCGCCCAGCCTCGATTGGGCCTCGGAGGCGGTGTTTGACGATCTGGCTGCCCGCGGGGACTGGGCCGAGGCGCTTAATATGAGCGCGTCGCTTCCAGCCCGCACGCGGGTGCAGAAAGCTGCCAAGAGCCGGCGGCAGGGGGTTCTGGAAACCGCTCTTGCCCTGACGCTGGAAGAAACCGAGCCGGACGCCGCCTATGAGCATGCCCAAAAGGCTCTGCGCGCGATTGCCGATTTTGTGCCGGCAGCGCTGGTCGCCGCGCGGATCCTGATCAATCGGGGTGATACCCGCCGCGCCTCAGCGTTGTTGCGCCGGGTTTGGAAGGCCAGCTCCCATCCCGATGCGGCAACACTTTATGCCCATGTCACGCCGGGCAGTTCAGCGGTGGAGCGCCTCAGACGCATCGAGGAGCTTGTCGCGGCTCCGGGGAACAACGAGGCCGCGGCCATCGTCCTCGCCCGCGCGGCGATCGATGCCTATGAATGGGAACTTGCCCGCAAAGCGCTCGCGCCGTTCGTCGTCGGACAGCCGACCCGGGACATGTGCCTGTTGATGGCCGAAATCGAAGAAGGGCAATCAGGGGATCAGGGGGCTTCGCGCGAATGGCTGGCTCGCGCCGTGACCGCACCGGCAAATCCGGTCTGGACCGCCGATGGCGTCACATCGGACGAATGGGCCCCGGCCTCTCCCGTCACCGGACGGCTGGACGCGTTCGCGTGGAAGGTTCCCCTCGAAACCCGGCCGGTCCGTTTGCTGGCCGACCCGGAGCGAGCGGCCGAGATCGTCCGGGATCCGGCCCCCGCCCTGCCGCACCCATCGGGCTGAACTGGCGCGTGCGTTGGGGCGGCGCTTTTTGCGCTTGCACCTTGCCCACACGCCCATTAAAAGACGCCCAACCGCCTCCGGGCCGTGCCGCTTTAGCTCAGTTGGTAGAGCACATCATTCGTAATGATGGGGTCAGGTGTTCGAGTCACCTAAGCGGCACCAGTTTTTCCAGTGTATATCAATGACTTAGCGTGATCGCTGCGGAGAGTGCGGCGTGTGCATGTTATGGCGCCAAAGCCAAGTTCTTGTTTTTATTGCCCTCGTTCCTTCTTGCATCGCTGGGTGGCTTGGCTAAACGACACAGGCCTGTCGCAAGCGCTGGCAGCCTGAGCCGATGACGAGGACTACGGACCACTACAAGCAGACGATCCGCAGTCCTGCATTCGAGCTCAAATCCTGACGCCCTTAGAATGGCCGGTTTGGAGCGGTGGTCTGAGCGGCCTGCACGGCAGACACGCGTCGTTTTCGGGGTTCGGTTACATCGTAAAACTTGTCTTAGCCGACGTTTGGAAAGTCCGCATTGCGGACTCTCTTGTTTTCAGCTCTTTGTGCCGTTCTGATATTTCTGCGGAATTCTGCTAAGGTTTACTCCCAGCTTAGCGAGCCGCTTGATTGGTACTCGATGACCCGGCTCTCGAAGAAATTCTTCTCCTTCTTTAAATCCATTACCTCGCTCATCCACGGGAACGGATTGTCCGCCGGTGGGAAGACCGGCTCCAGCCCCAGTTGCGCGCAACGGCGGTTGGCGATGAAGTGCATGTACTGCTCGCACAGCGCCGCGTTGAGGCCGAGGAAACCGGTGGGCATGGTGTCGCGGCCATAGGCGGCTTCCAGCTCGGCGGCGTCGCGCAGCATGGCGCGGATTTCCTCCTGGAAGGACGCCGTCCACAAATGCGGGTTCTCGATCTTGATCTGGTTGATCACGTCGATGCCGAAGTTGAGATGAATGCTCTCGTCGCGCAGGATGTATTGATACTGCTCGGCGATCCCCACCATCTTGTTACGGCGGCCCAGCGACAGAATCTGGGCAAAGCCGGTGTAGAACCACATGCCTTCAAAAATCACGTAGAAGGCCACGAGGTCCTTGAGGAAATGCTGGTCGGCCTCGGTGGTGCCAGTGCTGAATTCGGGATCATCGAGGCTCTGGGTGTGCTTTAAGGCCCACGCCGCCTTGTCGGTGATCGAGGGCACCTCGCGATACATGTTGAACAGCTCGCCCTCGTCCAGCCCCAGGCTTTCCACGATATATTGGAAGGTGTGGGTGTGGACCGCCTCCTCGAACGCCTGTCGCAGCAGATATTGCCGGCATTCGGGGTTGGTCAGGTGCCGGTAGATGGCCAGCACGATATTGTTGGCCACAAGGCTTTCCGAGGCGGCGAAGAACCCCAGGTTGCGCTTGAGCATGCGGCGTTCGTCATCGGTCAGCCCGTCTTTCGATTTCCACAGCGCGATATCGGCCTGCATGGAAATTTCCGTAGGCATCCAGTGATTGGCGCAGCCCGAAAGGTATTTCTCCCAGGCCCATTTGTACTTCAAGGGCAGGAGCTGATTGACGTCGGCGCGGGCGTTGATCATCGCCTTGTCAGAGACCGAGACGCGGGCGGCGCCGCGCTCGATCTGGCCCAGGCCTGTGGCGTCACCCGTGTCCGTATTGGACGCGGCGGGATTGGGGGCATCATCCCATGCGAGAGTGCTCATGGTCATTTGTCCTTGGTTCTACTGGCAGGCTTCGCATTCGGGATCGTCGATGGCGCAGGCATTGAGCCCCGCCTCGCGTTCCGCGCGAGCCCGCAATGTGTCGATGGATGGGGCGACGGGCGCGACCGAGACCGGCGAGACCGCGTTGAGCTTGCCGTCCGTGCCCTTGAGGGTGGATTTTTCAACGCTGGTGGCCGCGCGAGAGCGCAGGTAATAGGTGGTCTTGAGCCCCATCGACCAGGCGAGCCTGTAGATCGAATCCAGCGCCTTGCCCGAGGGGTTGGCGATATAGAGATTGAGCGACTGGGCCTGGTCGATCCATTTCTGCCGGCGCGAGGCCGCTGCGATCAGCCATTTGGCGTCGACCTCGAAGGCGGTGGCGAAGACTGCCTTGAGATTGTCGGGGATGCGATCGATCTGCCCCACGCTGCCGTCGAAATATTTGAGGTCCGAGATCATCACCTCGTCCCAGAGGCCGCGTGCCTTGAGCGCTGCGACCAATAGCGCGTTCACTACGGTGAAATCGCCGCTCATATTAGTCTTGACGTAAAGGTTCTGGTAGGCGGGCTCGATTGACTGGCTGACGCCGCAGATATTGGAGATGGTTGCGGTCGGCGCGATGGCGAGACAGTTGGAATTACGCATGCCCACCGTCCACACGCGTTCGCGCAGCACTTCCCAATCGAGCCGCTGTGTGCGGTCCATATCGACGCTGCCGCGCGCCTCTGCGATCCTTTCGATGGAATCGACAGGCAGGATGCCTTTCGACCACAGCGAACCCGCAAAACTCTGATACCGGCCGCGTTCCTCGGCCAGTTCGGTCGAGGCCCAGATGGCGTGGTAGGAGATCGCTTCCATAGAGACGTCGGCGAAGTCCACGGCCGCGTCGGAGGCATACGCGATGCCCTGCATCTGCAAGGCGTCCTGGAAACCCATCAGGCCCAGCCCAACCGGACGATGCTTGAGGTTGGAGCGCCGCGCTTCGGGAATTGTGTAGAAATTGATATCCACCACATTGTCGAGCATGCGCATCGCCGTCTTGACGGTTCTGGCGAGCTTGTCGTGATCAAGCCCGTTTTCCCCGATATGGGCGACAAGGTTCACCGATCCGAGATTGCACACGGCGACTTCGTCAGCCGAGGTGTTGAGCGTGATTTCCGTGCACAGGTTAGACGAGTGCACCACGCCCACATGCTGCTGCGGCGAACGCAGATTGCACGGGTCCTTGAAGGTGATCCAGGGGTGCCCGGTCTCGAACAGCATCGAAAGCATCTTGCGCCACAGATCGACAGCACGAACCTTGCGGTAAACCTTGATGCGGCCCGCCTCGGCGTCGGCTTCGGCCTGCTCATAGGCGGCCTTGAATGGCTTGCCGTAGAGGTCGTGCAGGTCGGGCACCTCGTCGGGCGAAAACAGCGTCCATTCGCCATCCTCCTCGACGCGCTGCATGAACAGGTCCGGCACCCAATTGGCTGTGTTCATGTCGTGGGTGCGGCGGCGGTCGTCGCCCGTATTCTTGCGCAGGTCGAGGAATTCCTCGATGTCGATATGCCAGGTCTCCAGATACGCGCACACCGCTCCCTTGCGCTTGCCGCCCTGGTTGACGGCAATCGCCGTGTCGTTGGCGACCTTGAGGAAGGGTACAACCCCCTGGCTTTCCCCGTTGGTGCCCTTGATATGGGCGCCAAGCCCACGCACCGGCGTCCAGTCATTGCCCAGCCCGCCCGAATATTTGGCGAGCAGCGCATTGTCCTTGATGCTCTTGAAAATGGCGTCGAGATCGTCGCCGATCGTGGTCAAAAAGCACGAGGAAAGCTGCGGACGGCGCGTTCCGGCATTGAACAGCGTCGGCGTGGAGGCCATGAAATCGAAGCTCGACAAAAGATTGTAGAACTCGATGGCCCGCTCCTCGCGCTCAGTCTCGCGCAGGGCAAGTCCCATGGCGACGCGCATGAAGAAGGCCTGCGGAAGCTCGTAACGTTGGCCCGAGACGTGCAGGAAATAGCGGTCGTAAAGGGTCTGTAAGCCCAGATACTGGAACTGCATGTCGCGCTCGGGCCGGATGGCGGCGGCGATGCGCTTCAGGTCGAACCGTGCCAGCTCGGGGTCGAGCATGTCCGCATCGATCCCCGTCTTGACGTAGGCGGGGTAATACTCGGCATAGCGGGTGCCCATGTCGGCCTGCGTCGCCTGTTCGGGTCGGCCGAAAACGAAGCTCAGCGCCTCGCGGCGCAGTCGGTCGAGCAGCAGGCGGGCGCTGACCTGGGCATAGCCGGGATCGTTTTCCACCAGCGTGCGGGCGGCGAGAATGGGGGCCAGCGCCAGCTCGTCGAGCGAAATGCCGTCATAGAGATTGCGCCGTGCTTCATCGATAATCGCCTGGGCCGAGGTGCCCTCCAGCCCGGCGCAGGCTTCGGCGACCACGGTTTCGAGGCGCGCGAAATCGAGCGGAACGCTGTTGCCCTCCGCATCGCGCATGGAAAGCCCCGGCGCGCTTTCGACCAGTCGCGGCGCTTTCGCCGCCTGTTCGGCCCGCTCGGCGGCGCGGCGCTCGCGATAGAGCACGTAGGCGCGCGCCACCTTGTGGTTTTCCGAGCGCATCAGCGCCAGCTCCACCTGGTCCTGCACGTCCTCGATGTGGAAGGTGCGCCCTTCGCCCACGCGCTTGGTCAACGCGGCGACGATATTGCCGGTTAGTTGCTCGACGATCTCGTGGATGCGCCGCGATGCGGCGGCCGAATTGCCCTCGACGGCGATGAACGCCTTGGTCAGCGCCACCGAAATCTTCGAGGCATCGAACGGGGTCACGCTCCCATTGCGCTTGATAAGGCTGTAGCCCGGCTCAAAAGCCTCGGCATGGCGCGTTGATGGGAGATCGGCTGGATCGGCGGAAAGGACTTGCGACATCGGCACCCCGGATGCTGTTGCAACGGGGCGCAAAGGTGCGTGAAGCTGCGGACAGGACACAAAAATCCCCTTCCGCCGGCACACGAACCCAACGAGACACCCCGCCCGTTGAAAGACAGTTCACGCGCACGGCAGGTCTCCTGGCTCGCGGATCGTCGCGTTCTTCCCGCCTTCCCAGCCGATGGCCAGTGGCGAATTGGTGGAAGAAAGCTCTCCGCTTACAGTTGCGGGGGCAGCATCGGTTTCTCACCGATTTCCCGTCTTAGCCCCTGATCTTGCGATCGGGGGAACCGTAACACGCCATATATAGTGTGGGGCGCGATGATTCGCGTCAATCGGCAATCGGGCCTGTGGGTAATTCCGTGGAAGGAAAGTGATATAAAGATATCTTTATATCTGTGTTGACATCAGGCGGCGATTGCGTCAGTTTCATTCTCGTCCACGGTCCCCGCGAGGGGATAACAGGGAATTCGGTCAGGGCCTTGGCTCAAGTCCGAAGCTGCCCCCGCAACTGTAGGCGGTGATAGAGCGTCCAAAGGCCACTGGAGTTTTCCGGGAAGGCGGGCACTCGGTTTGAACCGCGAGCCAGGAGACCTACCTTGGACCTTGCTTTTCCTTTTTGGCCGATCGGGGTGGATCGGTTCGAGGACACGACGATGATCGACGCAATCTCCCTTCTTTCGCAGCCTCATTGCGACATGCGAATGCCCGCGGCCTGACCGCAGGCGCATCACTTCCCATTCATTCCCTTTTTTCTCCGCGTGGTTCGTTGGAGCGCTTCCAGCAAAAGTGGACGCCACTTTTGCGGTTCGGAAGCGCGACCGATCAAAGACTCGCGGCCCGTTTTCGCATGAGGCAAATCCATGACCGTTTCGGCCAATCTCGGCTTCCCCCGCATCGGCGCGCATCGCGAGCTCAAATTCGCGCTTGAATCCTATTGGAAGGGCGCGACGTCAAAATCGGACCTGTTGGCGACCGCCGCGCAGTTGCGCGCCCGCCACTGGCAATTGCAGCAAACCGCCGGGATCGAGGTGATCCCCTCCAACGATTTCACACTTTACGATCATGTGCTCGACACCGCGCTGGCCTTTGGCGCGGTTCCCGAGCGTTTCGCCGATCTGCAGAGCGGTGATCCGCTCGATCTCTATTTCGCCTGCGCGCGCGGCACCGACACCGCCCCGGCCATGGAGATGACCAAGTGGTTCGACACCAATTACCATTATATCGTCCCCGAATTCGCGCCCGACCAGACGTTCAATCTCTCTTCGACCAAGATCGTTGATGAATTCCGTGAGGCCCAGGCGCTGGGCATCGAAACGCGCCCGGTCCTGCTCGGGCCGGTCACCCTGCTGTCGCTGGGCAAGGCCAAGGGCGATTTCGCGCCCATCGGCCTGATCGACCGCCTGGTGCCCGCCTATGCGGAAATCCTCGCGACGCTCAAGGCCATCGGCGCAAAATGGGTGCAGATCGATGAGCCCGTTCTGGCGCTCGATCTTAGCGACAAGCAGCAGGCGGCGCTGAAATTCGCGTTCGAAGCGCTGGCTCCCATAGCGCCCAAAATCATGCTCACCACCTATTTCGGCGCTCTGGGCGACAATCTCGACCTCGCCGCCGATCTTCCGGTGGCCGGTCTGCATGTCGATCTCGTCCGCGCGCCGGAACAGCTCGAACCCGTATTGGCGGCTTTGCGCGACAAGCCCACCACCCTTTCGCTCGGCCTGATCGATGGCCGCAACATCTGGCGTGCCGATCTGGAAGAAAAATTCGCCTTCGTTCGTCGCGCCTGGGACCTCGTCGGCCCCGATCGCCTGCAGATCGCGCCATCCTGCTCGCTACTGCACACCCCGATCGATCTCGATTTCGAAACCAATCTCGATCCGGACCTCAAATCCTGGCTCGCCTTTTCGCGGCAAAAGCTCGAAGAGGTCCAGGCTCTCACCCTCGCCATTCAACGTGGCGAAGGCGCGGCTCGCGAGGCCTTTACAGCAAGCAGCAAGGCCCTCGCGAGCCGCACAGCCTCCGAACGTACCCATAATTCCCGGGTGCGCGAACGCGTGGCGTCCATCACCCCCGACCTGCTCAGCCGCAAAAGCCCTTTTGTGGTCCGCGATGCCATCCAGAAACAGCGGTTCAACCTGCCGCTCTTTCCCACCACCACCATCGGCTCGTTCCCCCAGACCAGGGATGTGCGCCAGGCCCGCGCCGCCCACAAGCGCGGCGAGCTCGACAGCACGGCCTACAATGGCTTCCTCAAGGATAAGACGCGGGAATGCGTGGCCATCCAGGAAGAACTGGGTCTCGACGTGCTCGTTCATGGCGAGTTCGAGCGCAACGACATGGTGGAATATTTCGGCGAGCAGTTGGAAGGCTTCGCGTTTACGAAAAGCGGCTGGGTGCAGTCTTACGGCTCGCGCTGCGTCAAGCCGCCGGTGATCTTCGGCGACGTCTCGCGCCCCCATGCGATGACGGTGGAATGGTCCGCCTACGCTCAGTCGCTGACGCGAAAGCCCATGAAGGGCATGCTCACCGGCCCGGTCACCATCCTGCAATGGAGCTTCGTGCGCGACGACCAGCCGCGTTCGGAAACCTGCCGCCAGATCGCCCTGGCCATCAGCGACGAAGTGCTCGACCTCGAAGAGGCGGGCATCGGCATGATCCAGATCGACGAACCCGCCCTTCGTGAGGGCCTGCCGCTGCGCAAGGCTGATTGGGCGGATTATCTCGCCTGGGCTGTCGATTGCTTCAAGCTCTCCGCCGCCGGCGTCGCCGATCAGACCCAGATCCACACCCATATGTGCTACGCCGAATTCAACGACATCATGGACGCCATCGCCGCGCTCGACGCCGACGTGATCTCCATCGAAACCTCGCGCTCGGACATGGAACTGCTCGAAGCGTTCGGCACCTTCAAATACCCCAACGCCATCGGCCCCGGCGTCTGGGACATCCACTCGCCGCGGGTGCCCGATAGCGAAGCTATGGTCGCGCTTCTGAACAAAGCGTTGGAAACCATCCCGGCCGAACGCCTGTGGATCAACCCCGATTGCGGCCTCAAGACTCGCGACTGGTTGGAAACCCGAGCCTCCCTTGTTCAATTGGTTGACGCCGCGAAGCAGTTGCGGGCGGCAAGCCGCTAGGTTGTCCATACGCGTTTCCGATATTATGGCGGCTTCGGGTCATCATTCGTCCGAAGCCGCCATATCCAGTGTGGGAGCGCGCTTTCCTGTTTGCGGCTCCCTCATCTTAGGGGCAGAGACACTGTGAAGGCGGTTCCGCCGGAGGGGCGGTCGGCGACGGAGACGTGCCCCCCATGCAGTCGGACCACGTCGCTGACGAGGCTCAGCCCCAGGCCTGATCCGTGATTGAGCGGTTTGACCCGGTGGAAAGGTTCAAAGATGTCTTCCTTGTGCTGGTCGGGCACACCCGGGCCCTCGTCTGCAACCATGAGCAGGCCGTCGTCATCGATCGTGATCCGGATTTCCCCGCCGCCGCCGCCATGGGCTATCGCATTCTGGATGAGATTGGCGACGACGCGCTCGATGGCGCCATAGTCGGCGCGGACAAAGCTGCTGGCGAGCTTGCTGTCAAAGGCAATTTCATAGCCCGCGGCTATCGCGAGCGGGGCAAGATCGGCCACGACGTCCCGGGTCAGTGCGACAAGGTCGGTTGCCGTGTCCTCGGGGGAAATCTGCTCCAGGCGCTGCACGTCAAGGAGTTGCTCGGCAAGGTTGTTCAGCCGCGCCACGTCAAGCAGAAGCCGCTGGCGCTCGGGCCGCGGCACGAGCGTTTCAATGCGGGTCTGGAGAATGGCGATCGGCGTCTTGAGTTCATGGGCGGCGGCGGCCAGAAACCGCTGTTGGCGCATATAGCCCTTGTCGATGCGCTTGAGGGCGGCATTGAAAGCGCTCACGAGGGGTTCGATTTCGCGGGGCAGGCGATCGGTGGGCAGTTGCATGCCGCGCTGGTCGATATCGATCATGTTGGCCTCGGCGGCGACCGCTTCGACAGAGCGCATCTCCCTGCGGATGATCCATGGGATCATGGCCGTCGTTGCCAGGGCCAGCACGGCAAACAACACCAGCAGGTAATGATTGATCGCTTGTAGCGCGGCGGGGATGATATCGACCAGCCTGCCATTGCCGGCAATAATGTGCAGGCGGGCGTCCCCGTCCTCATAGATGCGCACGAACGCATCGAGGGTCGAGCCCACGTCATAGCCGCGCAGGCTCACCCCGCCAAGCTCACCCACGCGGCTGGCTATGCCGGCGTAGATCTCTGGCACGCTGCCGAAGCTCAGGGTCGCGCCGTGTTCATCCTGAGCCACGAACCAGAACCCGGGCGCTTCGTCATGCAGGCGTTCAAAGGCGGCGGTGGGATGGAGGATAAGGCGGCCATCGGCGTCCCAATCGAGAGCCTCTGCCACCACATGGGCATCATCGGGATTGGAAATCTGCCGGTCGAAACCGTAAAGCAGAACGATGGCGCCGATCCCGAGCGTGGCCGAAACAACAATCGCGATGCCCTGAACCAGTACGAGGCGGACCATCAGGCGCGATCGCAGCGAGCGGGTGCGTTTCCAGATCATGCCGACTGCCGGATGAGATAGCCGATGCCGCGGATCGTATGAATTTCAACGCCGGCACCGGCCTCGGTCAGCTTTCGCCTGAGCCTTGAGATGTGCGCATCAAGGGAATTGGAGGCGATTTCATCATCGAATCCGAAGACGGATTCTTCGAGCACTGCGCGGGTCACGCTGCGCCCGGCGCGCTGGATCAACGCTTCGAGCACCAGCCGCTCGCGCCGGGGCAGGCCCAGAACAGAACCACGGACGCTCGCCTCCCGATTGGCGACGTCGTAGGTCAGATCTCCCAGGCTCACAAGCTGGTCGATCATGGCGACCGGGCGCCGGCGCAGCGCCCGTATGCGGGCGATCAACTCATCGATGGAAAAGGGTTTGGCCAGATAATCGTCGGCGCCGACGTCCAGCCCTTCGATGCGCTGCTGGGTCGATCCATATGCGGACAGCACCATCACGGGCACCCCGCCGGTCTCGGCGCGCAAATACGAAATGAAGGTCAGCCCCTCGCCATCGGGAAGGTGACGGTCCAGAACGACCATATCGTAGCTCGCCGATTGGATCGCTTCCCTGGCAATCGCCAGATTTGGTGCCAGATCCACAATCATGTCGTGCCGTTTGAGGGCTGCGGTGATCATGCTGGCCATTTCCGGCTCATCTTCAACGAGCAACAATCGCATCACAGTCTCCTTGTGGCGCACCTTCAAGCGCTAACATTGCCCCAGCGTTACGGGCTACGGGAAAAACGCAATGCTGATGCAATCTTTGTGATGTACCAGCGGGCAACGTGCCGTCATTGCGGCTTATAAACAGCGAGCTGTCCCGGATGGTGGCACCGGTGGCAGCGCAGTCAGGTCCAGGAATTTTTCATGAATGTGTTGCATGGCAAGGATGCGTTTGCATCCGCAAACGAGCCTGTGTCACCGTCCGAACCCAAGGGTGGCAAAGCCGATCAACCCACGCCGCGCAAGGGCCGGTTCTGGCTTTGGATTCTTGTTTTGGCCGTGATTGGGGCAGGGGCCTATGTCTGGTTCTCGCAATCGCAAACGCAATCATCGGACGCGCCCGCTCCCGTCGCTATGGACGAAGCGCCGTCAGACCCGGTGATCATGCGGCTCGATCCGGTCGAGATTTTTGAGGTTGCCGCGTCGACACAACTCGAAACTGTCAACATCACAGGCACGCTGCGTCCGGCGCGTCAGGCTTCGGTTTCCACTCGCAGCGCGGGCATGATCGAGACGGTCAACGTGCGGCCGGGCGATCGTGTTGAACAAGGTGATGTGATCGCCGAGATCGATACAGCGGAACTCTTGCTGCAGCGCCAGCAGCAGGAGGCCGCCATTGCGGCGACGCGCGCTCAACTGACCCTTGCGCAAAGCCAGCTCGACACTGCACGGGCGCTGGCCGAGCGAGGAACGAGTTCGCGCTCTGCCCTTGAGGCGGCGCAATCGGGTGTCGACAGCCTCGAAGGCAATCTCAGCGCTCAGGAAGCACAACTGGCGACCCTCGATCTCACCCTGTCGAATGCCACCATCCGCGCGCCTTTTGCCGGCATCATCGCCGAGCGCATGGTCGATTCCGGACAGTCGGTCAATCCGGGCACTCCCGTTGTGGTCGTCGTCGATACGGCGCAGATGGAGGTGGTCGGTAACGCCTCGTTGTCCGACGCGCTCGATATTGAAGCAGGACAGGATGTCGTGATCACCGTTGAAAGCCTGCGCAACCGGACCTTTGCCGGCGCGGTTGGCCGGATCAGCCCGGTGGCGGCGCAAGGCACACGCTCGCTGTCGGTGTTCCTGACCCTCGACAATCCAGGCGGCATGCTGCGCGGCGGCATGTTCGTCACCGGACAGATCGTGATCTCGCAGGCTGAGGATGTGATCGCGGTCCCCCGTCAGGCGGTGCTTGAGGACGATGACGGCAGCTATGTGCTGGGCATCAAAGATGATCAGCTTGTGCGCCGCGCTGTCGGCATCGTCCGGGAATGGACAGATTCGCGCATGACGGAAGTCACCGGGCTTGATGTCGGCGATGTCCTCGTCGGACAGCACCTTTCGGGACTTGCCGCCGGCATGCCCGTGACAATCGAAGGGCGCTGATTGCCATGTTCCTGACACGCATTAGCGTCGCCCAGCCGGTTTTTGCCGCCATGGTCATGGTGGCCATCATGGTCTTTGGCATTTATTCATACCAGCGACTGCCGGTCGAGCAACTGCCGGACATCGATTTGCCAGTCGTGGCAGTCGTTGTCGCCTATCCGGGAGCCTCGCCCGAAGCGGTGGAAAACGACGTCGTCCGACCGATCGAAAATTCAATCAACTCCCTGAGCGGGGTTGATACGCTTCAGTCGATTTCGCAGTCGGGTCAGGCGATGATCATCATCCTGTTCGACATGGAGATCGATTCTGCTGCCGCCGCGCAGGACGTTCGCGACCGCGTCGCCCAGGCCGAATCCCAACTTCCCGAAGGGGCCAATCGCCCGCAGGTCCTGCGGTTTGACCCGGCCGAAATGCCGGTCGTCTCGCTGGCCATCAGTTCCGACACGATGTCGGCCAGGGATCTCACGACCCTGACAGACGACGTGATCGCCACCCGGCTTGGCAACATCCAGGGTGTGGGGCGGGCGACGATCGTGGGTGGAGTGCCCAATCAGCTCAATATTCTGGTCGACCCTGACCGCCTGATCGCTTTCGGCGTGGGTATGGACGCCGTTGTTGCGGCGGTTTCCCAGGATAATCAGGTTGTTCCCGCCGGAGCCGTCCGAGATGCCTCCTCCGTCCAGTCGATCCAGATCGAGAGTGAGATAGCGGATCCGGACGATTTCCTCGACATCATCGTTGCCAGACGGGGCAATCAGCCAGTGCGATTGGGAGATGTTGCGGTGATCGAGGCCGGTCAGGCCGACGAAAACAGCCTTGCCTATGTCAATGGCCAGCGCGCGCTTGCCGTGGATATCGTCAAGATTCAGGGGGCCAATACGGTGTCGGTCGCCGCCGCGATTCACAAAACCATCGCAGATCTTCTCGAAAACGAACTTCCCGAGGGCGTGCACGTCGAAGTCGTCCGGGATGGTGCTGTTCCGGTGGAACAGTCGTTTTACGCTGTCATCAATATGTTGGTTGAGGGCGCGTTTCTGGCCGTGGTCATCGTGTTCCTGTTCCTCAACTCCTGGCGCTCGACGATCATTACCAGCCTCACGCTGCCCATTTCGATTATCGGCACCATGGTGGTGCTCGACATTCTGGGCTTCACGCTCAACATGATGACGCTTATGGCGCTGTCGCTGTCGATCGGTATCCTGATCGACGACGCTATCGTTGTGCGCGAAAACATCATGCGTCACTTGCAGATGGGGAAATCGCACCGGCAGGCGGCTCTCGATGGGACCAAGGAAATCGGCCTGGCGGTTCTGGCCACGTCGCTCACCATCGTCGCCGTATTCCTGCCCGTGGCCTTCATGGACGGAATTCTAGGGCTGTTTTTCCTGCAATTTGGCGTGACGGTTTCGGTCGCCGTGCTGATTTCGATGTTCGTGGCCTTTACGCTCGATCCCATGATGTCGAGCATCTGGTACGATCCCCACGCCCATGAGGATGCGCCGCGGGGCCGGATCGGTCGTACGATCGGGCTGTTCGGTAAATTCTTTTCTTGGCTGACGGACCGCTATGGCAGTCTGCTCAAATGGTGCCTCAATCACCGCATCACCACGCTCGTGGCTGCTCTTGCCATCTTTGTGGGCAGCTTCCTGTTGATCCCGCTCGTCGGGTTCGAATTGATTCCCGCGCAGGACAACAGCGAGTTTCAGGTTACGATCGAGACCCCTGTTGGCTCCTCGCTTGAATATACAGCCGCCAAGGTCAACCAGATCGAACGCGTGCTGCATGAGTTCCCGGAGGTCGAGCGGACCTATGCCACGGTTAATTCCGGTCAGTCTCTGGGTGAAAACGCTGCATCTATTCTGGTGTCGATGGTCCCGCCAAGTCAGCGTGAGTTGACGCCGCAACAGATGACGGCACCGGTGCGCGCGGCCCTGGCCTCGGTTCCCGGCGTCCATACCCTTGTGGGGGCTGCAAGCGGTCTTGGCGGGGTCGCCAAGCCGATCTCGGTCAACATCTTTGGCGACAATCTCGATACGCTGCGCAGGGTTTCCGACTCGCTGGCCGCCGAATTTGCCGCCATCGATGGCATCGTCGATATTGAAACGTCGCTTCAGAGCGCACAGCCGGTTCTCGGAATCCGCATCAATCGCGAACTGGCGTCCGATCTGGGCGTCTCCATGCAGCAGATCGGTGCCACGCTACGCCCGATGCTGGCCGGACAAGAGGTCAGCACCTGGGTCAACTCGCAAGGGCAGAATGTCGATGTGGTCGTCAGGCTTCCCGAATATCTGCGCGACCGTCCCGATGTGGTTGGCTCCCTGCCGGTCAGCCAGAGCGGTGCCACGGGCAGCCAGCAGCTCATCCGCCTTGACGAGGTTGCCGAAATCATCCTGTCGGAGGGCCCGGGCGAGATCAATCGACAGAACCTGTCGCGGTCGGTTCAGGTTACCGCCGATATTTCGGGGGCTGCGCTTGGCGACGTGATTGGCCCGATCCAGGCCGCGATCGACAATCTCGATCTGCCGGTGGGCTATTGGGCCTCGATGGGTGGGGACGCCGAGAGCATGAACGAAACCTTCGGCTCGGCGGGCTCGGCGCTACTGCTGGCAATCGTCCTCATCTATCTGGTTCTCGCCTCCCAGTTCGGCAGTCTCTTGCAGCCGATTGCGATCATGATCTCGGTGCCGCTATCGCTGGTTGGCGTGCTGCTCGGCCTCATGGTCGGCGGGAGCACTATCAACATGATGTCGCTGATCGGCTTCATCATGCTGATGGGGCTGGTGGTCAAGAACGCCATTCTGATGGTGGACAATACCAATCAGAGGCGCTCCGAGGGCCTGTCGTTGCGGGATGCGCTGGTGACGGCGGGCACGACGCGGTTCCGGCCCATCGTCATGACCTCGCTGGCCATGATCTTTGGCATGCTGCCGCTGGCGCTCAGCCTTCACGAGGGCAGCGAGCAGAACGCCTCCATGGCCCACGCGATTATCGGCGGCATGATCTCTTCGTCGCTGCTGACGCTTGTCGTGGTGCCGGTGATCCTGACCTATATCGACGGGTTCGGCCGGTTCGTTTCCCGCTTTCTGCCCAAGGGCCCGGACGATGCCGAGGTGCATGCCCCGGCGGAATGACCTTGGTCTTCTCGCGCAATGCTGCGGCAATGATCGTGCTGCATTAATGCCTGTGCCGGAGAAAAAAACCGGCCCAGGCCAGGCAAAAGCTCTGGCTCTGGAAAAGAAAATAAAGCTTCTTGCTCTTGCAATCGTGCCATAAAGCACGCTTGTCGCGCTCTCGCGCACCAATGAGGCCTCGCCTGAAAGCGGGGCCTCATTTCACTTTCAGGCGGCCAGAGCGGCAGGATGTCGCCTCGGGGGCCATACCAGGTGACAAAAGACTCTGTTTAAGCGAGAAGGGGGCAAGTCTTGGCCAAGTGTTGCCGAATCACCCTGTCCTGCCGCGCCCCAGAAATTTGCGGCTGATCACGATTGAAGTTGCGCTCCGACCAGAAGGTCACGGCGCGGTCTCCAGTGAGTCCTGAATATGTCTATACGCTCGTTTGTCGTTGCTACAGTCCTGGCTGGAGCTGGATTGTTGATTCCGCAATCGGCGATGGCGCAGGACCAGTTTCAGGTCAATATCGACAGTCTCGCACCAGTTCCTGCGGGGGGCGATGCAACCTACAAAGTGCGCATCGATAATGCTGGAAATTTCACTACCGGTGCCACCACAGTAACGTTCGATATTCCAGTCGATACTGACTATGAGGGAGTGCTCGGGCTCGATAATTGTGACCCACTGAGCGGCGAAGGACCGTTGAGCGTCATTTGCGACGTTCCCGCAATCGGCGTCGATGGGGCCGTTGAGGCCACGGTGTTTCTGCGCCACTTCACCGAGGGGACCGTTACCTTTGCCGCTGAAATGACCGAAATGGCGGATGAGACCCGGTTCGAGCGGACCACAACCGTTCAGAAGGGCGCTGACCTCGGTCTGACGCTAAGCGCCCTGCCAGAAACGGTCCAGGCGGGGGATATTGCCCAGTTTTTTGCCACGGTCACCAATCACGGCCCCTATCCCTCCGGGGCCGCCACTTTGGATGTGACCATTCCCGACGGGATGTCGCCAGATTTCGAACTGCCGGCGGCATGCTCGGTCACCGGCTTGCTCATTTCGTGCGTTGTGCCGCCGCTTGGTGTCGACGAAACCTTCGAGTTTGAGTTTTCGTCTCAGGTCACGACCGCCGACGAGTCCGACATCACGATGGATGCGAGGCTGATCAGTGAAAATCCACGTGATCCGAATGCCGCAAACGATGGGATGACGGCCCATCTCGCGGTGTTGCCGGGGACTGATCTCAGCCTGGGCAAGGCGCGTTCGCCTCTCGGGCTGCTGCTCGTTGGGCAAGAGGTTGAGTTTACTCTTACTCCCCGCGTTGCCGGGCAGGACCCCAAAACCGCTCAGATCACCGATGACGTACCGGTGAACTATACAATTACAGAAGTGCTCGCCGAAGCGGGCTGGACCTGCGCGGTCAACGGGCAGGTCGTGACGTGCGACTATGACTCCGGCGAAGCGGGGGCCGATTACCATACGCCGATCGTGATCAAGGCAGATGTGGCTGCGGCTGGAGAAGGCATCGTCAATACTGCCGAGATTGAGTCTGAAGACGAAAATGCTGGTGCCGATGGCAATAACCGGGGCGCCGACATTCCCGCCAACATTGTCCCGCCAACCCTCGATTTGCGCGCCAGAAAGGCGGGGCCGTTCGAAGGGCTGGTGGTTGTCGGCGAGGAGTATGACTTCAGGCTCTGGGCAGTAAACGACGGTAATCTGCCGTTCGATAGGGAGTTGACCTATACAGACCACATTCCCGTAGGCCTTACCGTAACCGCTATTTCGGCTCCTCTCGGCTGGACGTGTCCGACCGTTCCCGCGAACGGCTTCCTCGGCGCGCAGGATATAAGCTGCACTACAGACAAATATACTAGCGATCCTCTGCGGCCAGGTGAACGCGCGGATACCATCACCATCACGGCAAAGGTCACCCAGGCCGATATCGACCCGAACGGGCTGACGGTGTCGTATCTCGATTATGAGGAAGATGACGCCACGCCGGGCAATAATGTCACCAACAGTGGCGGGCTCACCAGCGTGGAGCCCGGCAATGCTGCCGATGTGGGCGTCATCAAGTCGATCTCGCCCACAGCCTCCCCCGTTGTGGCTGGCGATGCGATCACCTTCCGCATCGAAGTCGTCAATAGTGGTCCGGCCACTGCCGAAGACGTGCGGCTGGAGGACAGGCTTGAGCCCATCGTCAATCCCATCGGACATGCGCTCAGCTATCCGACGGTTGATCCGGCGTTCGATGCCAATGGAATGGTGTGTTCCTTCGGAGCGAGCGGCGCATATTATTATCGCGACCTTTCCTGCACAATCGCCAGTCTGCCGATCTGCACACCGGGTGACGATTGCCCATTTGTGGATGTCACCGTCCATGCCGGCGGGGTCGGCAGCCAGTCGAACACGGCTGTTGCCTATTCGTTCAAAACGCCGGATCGTGATACCAGCAACAATGAGTCGATGGTCCCGTACGAGGTTGATCCGCGTACCGATGTGACCATCACCAAGACCAGTGCATCCATCAATGCCGGGGCGGCGGTAGGGCAGCCAATCACCTATGTGATCGCAGCCAGTGTCCTTGATAACGGCTTGAGCCCTGCCGACGGGGTAATCGTTCGGGATACGCTGCCAAAAGATGTACGCTTTATCAGCGCGACGCCCAGTCATGGTGGCTGTTCTGTCGTGCCCTCCGTCAATGCGATCATCGACGATACGAACCGTCTCATTCAGTGCGAGGTGGGGCAGATTGGCGTCAATTCCCAGCGCACTGTGGAAGTGGTGGTCGTGCCGACCATGGCCCTGCTTCCTATCGCCCCCGATACCGTGAGCGAAATCGTCAACAGCGCGACGGTTACCACGACCACGCCCGAGGTTGATGAGGACAATAACGATGCCAGCGTCAGCATTCCGATCAATCCGCCCTCGCTCGACCTGATCGTCAGCAAGGAGGAGTATCTTGTTCCCGACCAGTCCATGACGACGCCCGACCCGGTGTTGATCAATGAGCAGGTCGGGTATCGCATCATCGTGACCAATGTGGGCCCGTCAGATGCGACGGATGTGGTCCTGACCGATATTCTGCCAAAGACGGGCTTTGTCGCTCCATCGCTGCCTGACGAGCCCGATGGGTGGACATGCGATTTCGAGGGTGTCAATCCAGCCGAACCGGGCGGCGACCTAGTCTGCAAAGCAGCCTACTTCCCAGCCGGTGAGACCGCTGTTTTTGAATTCACCATGAAGGCCGATGAACGCGGCTTGCACACTAACCGCGTCGAGGCCTCGTCCGAAGAAACGAGGCGTGGGTATGACAGCAACCCCGGAAATAACGAGGACGCAGAAAGCACCCGCGTGCGCGTTCGTTCCGATCTGCAGATCACCAAGACGCCCGAAAAGGACGAGGTGGATCTGCGTGAGGAATTCTACTGGGACCTGACGGTCGTCGGCCTTACCGATACTTTCCCCGGCCTGGATGTGGCCGAAGCGGTGACGCTGCACGATACGTTCCCTCAGGGTATGATCATTTCGCGCGCGCCTGAAATTTTGCATCCACAGACCGGAAGGACCTGCAACGCTCCGCTTGGGACGAGCGCGCTCTCGTGTGATCTGGGCGATGTCGTGCCCGGTGAAACCGTCACCGTGCGGGTCTGGGTCAGGATCGTAGAGCCGCATGCGCCGGGTACGCGGATCGTCAACACTGCGCGGGTCAACACGCAGTCGTTCGATCTCTACCCGGGCAATAACGAAGACGAAGGTGAGGTAGCAACCGTTCGCGCCAGTACTATCGAAGGTACGATCTGGCGTGACTTCAACGCCGATGATGTGCGCGACGCCGTTCACGACACGGGTCTGGCCGGGATCACCGTGACCCTGACCGGTACGGCCGAGCATGACCCCGCTTACACGGCAAACGCGACAACGACCACGGCGGCTGACGGTACCTATATTTTCAATGATCTTCCGCCGGGCACCTATCAGGTCGCCTATACCTTTCCAGGTGGTGGCCGCTACGAGCCCGGCAGCGCGCTGCCAGGGGATGGGGCGCCGAGCGCGCCGAACGACTACACCCTCTCCGGTATTGTCGTGGCGGGATCGCAGACCAGCTCGAACCACGATTTCACGCTGATCCCGCAGGCGCAGCTTTCCGTGACGAAGACCGCGGCTGATCCGGTGTTCCATTCCGATGGCAGCTATTCGATCGCCTATACGGTTGTGGTGACAAATGGCAGCGAAGAGCCGCTGGAAAATGTCTCCGTTATCGACGATCTGGTCGGCGCGGGGGGCAATTTCGGCTCTTATACGAGCGCGTCCGAACCCGGTCGGAGTGAGTATACCGTCACCGTCACAGAAGGTCGCTCTGATTTCACTGGCCAGGGTGTACAGAGCGGTCTTTGGACGGATGGAGCACTGGACGTGGCGGGAACGGCGTCCCTTGAATACACGCTGCGGGTCAATCCCGAGGTGCCGCGCGTCCAGCCGCTGGCCCATACCAACGTGGCGAATGCGACGGGTGATGGCGAATGGTCCGGACAGACACCAGCGACCAACGACGATCTCGCCGACAGCGATAGCGTTGTGGTTACCCCGGATTTCGACCCAGAAATCACCATCACCAAGACCGCCAGTCTGGCCGGCTCTACACCGCCTGCGGTGGGTAACGTGGTCACGTATACGTTCCGCATCGAAAACACCGGAAAGACGCCGCTGATCGATGTGTCGCTGACCGATGACCTATCTGGATTGCAGGGTCTCAGCACCACGTTGATCGATGAACTCGCGCCGGGTGAGCATGAGGAACGGACGGCCACATACGTTCTAACCCAGGACGATCTCGACAATGGGTCGGTGGCCAACACCGCCTCAACTAGCGGGCAATGGGGCGAGGACAGCTCTGGCGGCAAATTGACCGTAACGGACAGTGATACTGCAACGGTGCTCGCTCTCGCCAATCCGATGCTCAAGATTGAAAAGACCATACTGTCAACAACGGTCGATCCGCTCGTGCCCACCAGGCCGACGGATACGATCACCTACCAGTTCGTGGTCACCAATACCGGCAACACCAATCTGCGCAATGTGGTGGTCAAGGATCCGCTGCTGGGGGCGGATGTGACGGTCGGTAATCTGCCGGTGACTGATAGGGAACGCACGGTCACCGCGACCTATACAGTCACGCAAGCCGATATCGATGCGGGCGAGGTGGACAATACCGCTCATGCTACCGGGCTTTCCGGGCCGAACGATACGTCGGTCAACAGCGACACCAGCTCGGCCAAGCAGCGCCTGTATCAACAGCCCGGTCTGGTGCTGGTGAAGGTTGTGGACAGTATTCCCGATGAGCCGCGAGCCGGTGACAGCGTCAGATGGACCGTGACGGCAACCAATACCGGTAACGTCACGCTGCACGATGTCAGCGTCAGCGATCCATTCCTTGACGCGGTGGTGACGCCTCCGGCCGATACGACGGTGGCGCCGGGAGCGTCGATCAACTTCACGGTGACGGCACCGCTGACGCAGGACCACATCAATGCCGGCGAGGTCATCAATCAGGCCACAGCCGCTTTCAAGACTCCCGACGACAAGACGGGAACACCTGTCGACTCCAGCAATGATCCGTCGACGCCTGATACGCCGGAAGATACTGTAACTCCGCTCAACCAGAGCCCGAAGATCGGCCTGGTCAAGCGGATGACAGGGCTTCCGACAATCATCCAGGCGGGTGCAGAACTGCCCTACAGCTTCACCATAACCAACCTGGGCAATCTGCCGCTCAGTGCGCTTAAGCTTGAAGACGGGCTCAAGGACTTCGTCCTCGATGACGCTTCGATCGAATTGCTCCGTACGGTGACGCTCCATCCCCTCGATGCTGACGAAGCCCCCACGGCTTCTCCCAATGAGATTGTGGTGCAGGGCGTCTATACGCTCACTCAGAGTGACATTGAGGCCGGAAAGGTGGTCAACACGGCCGAAGCCACGGGCACTCCGACCCATGGTCCGGACGATCCGGTGAGCGCTGAATCGACGGTCGAGACGTCTCTCGCCCGCGCTCCGCAGATCAGTCTCGTCAAAACCGTCAGCGCCACCTCGTTTGGGCCTGCGCTACCGATGGTGGGCGATACGATCACCTATGCCTTCAGCATCGAAAACACCGGCAACGTAATCCTTGACGACATTGAAATCACCGAACAGCTGATCGGGGCGAGGATCACCAATCCGACCGGATGGACCGGGCCACTGGCGCCGGGGAGCACCAATACCGACGCCTTTATCGCGACCTATACCCTCACCCAGAACGACATCGATGCCGGTGAGCTTGAAAACACCGCAACGGTCTTCGGCACCGGGATTGGGCCCGATGGCGATCTGACAACGGTGACCCACGATTCGACAGTGACCCAGCCGCTCAGCACACAGGCGGCCATCACCATCGTGAAGGCCTATGAAGCCGACCTCAGCACGCCGCCCATGCCGGGCGATGAGATCACCTACACGTTTCTTGTGACCAACACCGGAAACGTGACCCTCTCCGATGTCGAGGTTGATGATCCGCTGACCGACCTCAACATGCCGGTCACCACGATCCCGCTTTTACTGCCGGGTGCCGACAACGCGGTCGAGCTGACCGCGACCTATCTGGTCAAGCAGAGCGACATCCAGCGTGGCGAAGTGGTCAACCAGGCCAGCGTCAGCGGTGACCATGGCAGCGGAAGCACGTCCGGAACTGTGGATGCAGACTCTAACGAAATTCGCGTTCCGCTCTCGCAGGTGCCGAGCATTGCGATCATCAAGGAGGAGAGCTCCGCGCTCAACGATCCCACCCAGGTGGGCGAAGAGATCGAATACACCTTCATCGTGCGCAACACCGGCAATCTGGAACTGACCGGCGTGGTGATCGATGACCGGCTGATCGTTCCCACTCCGGCCAGCTTTGCCATCGGCGCGCTGTCGCCCGGCGATGAAGTCACGGTCGGTCCGGTCATCTATGCGATCGTGCAGGACGATATCGATGCTGGCGAGGTCATCAACCAGGCCACGGCCACCGGCACCTATGATGATGGATCGGGACCAGAACCAACCAGTGATCTGTCCGGACCGACCTTCGAGGACGACGAGCCGGTTGTGGTTGAAGTCTTCCAGCCGCGCCCAAGTCTGGCCATCGAAAAGACGGCAACCTTCATGGGCGGGAGTTTCTACGCTCTGGTGGGCGACCCGATCGATTTCGAGTTCACAATCGAAAACACCGGCAATGTCGACATCACCGGTGTGAGCCCGCGCGAGCTGGATTTCACGTTCAACGGACAACCGGCTGAAAACACCCTCTCGGCTTTCGATCCGCTCTCGGCGGACCTCAAGCGAGGGGAAACGGTGACCTTCACGGCGCGCTACCTGCTCACGCAGGGTGACCTGAACGCTGGCGCAAACGTAACCGACGGTGTCAGCAACACCGCCGAGGCGGTCGGCACGTTCGATGGCGCCGAGGTGACCTCGCCCGACGACACCGCAATCCTGACATTGCTGCCCCAGCCGCCAAGCGATGTGTCGATCACCAAGACGACGACCCGTCCCAATATACGGCGCGGCGAAACGGTGCCGTTTACGATCAGGGTCGAGAACCATTCGCTTGCCGATGCCGGGCTGGTGACTATAACCGACCGCATCCCGGCGGGGTTCGTCTATGTCGAGGATAGCGCCCAGGTCGATGGTGCGGCTTTCACGCCGTCGATTGCCGGACGAGACGTGACTTTTGCCGATCTGCGTCTGGTGCCCAAGGGGGTCATCGAGATCGACCTGGTGCTGCGGGCCCTGCCCGCGACCCCACCGGGCCGCTACACCAACATCGCCTTTGGGATCGATGCGCTTGGCACACCCTTGGAGGACGAGGGCCGCGCCACAGTGGAAATCCTCGCCGAGGCCGTGTTCGATTGTTCCGATATCATCGGTACCGTCTTCGACGATCTCAACGGTAATGGCTACCAGGACGAGGGCGAGCCCGGCATTCCGGGCGTGAGGCTGAGCACGGCCACAGGTACCCTGGTCACGACGGACGCGTTTGGCCGCTACTCGATTCCTTGTGCCGCACTGCCCGCCGCCAATGTCGGCAGCAATTTCGTGCTCAAGATCGACGCGCGTACCTTGCCGGCCGGCTTTGCCCTCACCACCGACAATCCCGCGATGGTGCGCCTCACCCCCGGCAAGATGGTCGAGATCAATTTCGGCGTCTCGCTTGGCCGCGAAATCCGCATCACCATCGGTGACGCAGCGTTCGTTGGCGGGGGCACAGAGCCGACTGTGGACATGCTCGCGGGCATCTCTCAGTTGACCGGGCTGCTGGCCGAGGATCGCTCGCGGCTGGTTGTGGTTCTGGAAGCAACCCGCGAGGGACCGGCTGATGCGCGCGCCGAAAAGATCATTGCGCTCATAAGGCAGAGCTGGAGGGATTTTGGGGCGCCCTATGCGCTCGATATCGAAACTACAGTGATCGAACGGTGATCAAGATGACGGTTTTTTCTCCTGCTTCCCGTTCCTTGCTAACTTCGCTCCTGGTGACGACGGCCCTCTCAGCCGGAGGCGTTTTGATCAGCGCACCGGCCATGGCCCAGATGGGCTTTTCCATTGCGGTCGACGGGGAATATGTCGCCGGCGACCCGCGACCCAATATCGAGCCCAGGCGCACCGACGTGTCGCTGGCCGCGACCGATATCCAGCTGACCTATGACGGACTGGGTGGCGAGCAGCGGCTGGCTGTCGGGCTGGTCTCGGCAATAGCGGGCCCCGGCGGCGGCGCGAGCCTGAGCTTCGCCCTCGACACCAATTATGGCCAGTGGATCGAGCGGGCCGAATTGCGGGCGTTTGCGCCAGGCGTGGCGGCACCGGTGGCCATCGTGCCTTTCGACAAGGGTCGGGCCGGCCTGGTGCTGGCCCCCGATTTTGGCCACGGCGAACTGGTCTATCTTGCGCGTGTTTATGATGCCGATGGGCGCTACGACGAAACGCAGGCTTTTACCTTCGATCTCGATGAAATCGCGGCAGCGGGAACAGTTCAGGGGCGCTCGGTTTACGCTGGCGACAATACTGGAAACCGCAGCATTCCTGTGCATGGCGGCACGGTGACTGTAAGTGGAGCCGACCTGCCACAGGGCGCGCAGGTGCGTGTTCTGGGCGAGAGTGTTCCAGTGGATCGGACCGGGCGCTTTGCCATCGATCGCATTCTGCCCTCGGGAGATCATGTTATCGACGTCGCCATCGTCGCCCCCGATGGGCAGACGACAATTTTCCGGCGCGACATCAACATCCCCACCAGCGAATGGTTCTATGTCGGGCTGGCCGATCTCACGGTCGGGACCCGCTGGGGCGATGGCAAGCTGGTCGATGCAGCGCCCGAGGAATTCGACGATCTTTACGTCAAAGGTCGGGCCTCGTTCTATCTCAAGGGCAAGATCAGAGGCGAATACCTGCTAACGGCTGCAGGAAACACTGGAGAAGGACCGCTGGAGGATATGTTCCGCGGCGTTCTGTCGACCGATCCGCAGGCGGTGCTGCGCCGGATCGATCCCAATCAGTATTATCCCGTCTATGGCGACGATTCCGTTTTGGTGGACGACGCGCCGACCAGCGGCAAGCTGTATGTACGGCTCGAACGTGGCCCCAGCCATGTGATGTGGGGCAATTTCCGCACCGAAATCGGTGACAGCAGCCTGTTGCGGGCTCAGCGCTCGCTTTATGGCGCTTCGGGCCATTATGAATCCGATGTCGTGACCGACAAGGGCGATCCGCGTTACCGGGGTACTGTGTATTTTGCCCAGCCCGGAACGCTGCCAGCCACCGATATCCTGCGCGGAACCGGCGGATCGGCCTATGTGCTGCGGCGGCAGGACGTCGCGCCGGGGTCCGAGATTGTCCGGATCGAGACGGTCAATGCCGTGACCGGCACGGTGACGGAGAGCCGCTTGTTGCGGCCCGGCGTCGATTATTCGATCAACTACATGCAAGGGCTGGTCATCCTTGCCCAGCCACTGGCTAGCCTTGCGCCGTCTTCCGGTGCGGTGCAGTCAAGCGAGGCTGATTACGCCAATCTGACGGTTCAATACGAATACAGCCCCGCTGGGTTCGAGCCCGAGGACTATGCCTTTGGCGCGAGCGGTTCGGCGTGGCTGCATGACTCTGTGCGCATCGGTGCCACGGCAGTTTCGGAAACCGGAACCAGCGGCGACGATATCTCGGTGGTCGGCGTCAACGCCCGCGTTGAGGCGTCAGCCGAGACGTTCATTGAGGGCGAAGTGCTGCGCAGCAGCGGGCAGGGCCGTTCGGACTGGCTGTCAACCGATGGCGGCTTCACCTATGTGCAACAGCCCGCCGCGCGGCCTGCCGATGAAGCTTTTGCCTATCGCGTTCGCGCCCAAGCAAATCTGGCCGACCTGCTCGACAGCTCGTTCGATGCGGTCGGCGGTATCGTCGTCGAGGGCCGGGAGGCCGGCTTTTCGACGCTCGGGCAACAGAGTGTGCATGACACGTTCCTGGTTTCTGCCTGGCTCGACGCGGCGCTTTCCGAGGACCTCGAACTGGGCCTCGACATCGACCATATCGAGAATGCTTCGGGTATGCAGCGCACCGAAGCGGGGGCGGAAATCCGCTATCGCCTCAACGAGGATTTGTCGGTTTCCGCTGGCCTGATCCATCGCGAAACCTCGCGTCCCGGGGGCAGCGACAAGGACAATGGCAGCCGCACCGACATTGGGGCCCGTGTTGCCTATCAGCCCTATGAATATCTGACGTTGCACGCCTTCGGGCAGGTCACCGCTCATGCGAGTGCTGGCTATGGTCGCAATGATCGCGTCGGGCTTGGGGCGGAATGGCAGATCGATGAGCATTGGGCGCTGGGCGCCGAAGGCTCGATCGGCACCACAGGCCCGCAGGCTCTGGCCACCATCAGCCACAGCCCGGCTCCTGGCGAGCGGACCTATCTGGGCTTTCGGGTTGCGCCCGATGCCCGCGATGATTTCTTCACCCAGACGCGCCCGATCAACGGTCTGGTGGCTGGCGGTGAGCGGCGGCTCAATGAGGCGGTGTCCGTGCATGCGGAAAACACCTATGGCCTGTTCTCGGACGATGGCCGGATGAGCTCGCTCTATGGCATCGATTTTGCGCCGGACCAGGCGTGGTCGGCGTCGGCCACCTATGAAACCGGGCGGATCGACGATGCCCTGTCCGGTGATCTGGAGCGTCATGCCCTGTCTGCTGGATTGAGCTATGTCGAGGATGGCATCGAATGGACCTCGCGCGGCGAAGTCCGCATCGAAACTTCCGATGATGGCAGCCGCGACCGCAACACCTTCCTGGGACAAACGGGACTTTCGGTTCAGACCAATGACGACTGGCGGGCTCTGGCTGGAGTCAGCGCGCTGGTCAGCCAGTCGGACCAGTCTTCCATACTCGACGGTGATTATATCGAAGCCACGCTCGGGGGCGCCTATCGCCCCGTCAACAATGACCGTCTCAACGCGCTGATCCGCTACACCTATCTTTATGATCTGCCCGGGCCCGATCAGGTCTCGCGCAATGGTTCGGTGCTTGGTCCGGCCCAGCGCAGTCATATCTTCAGCGTGGATGCCAATTACGACGTCACTGAACATCTCACCATCGGCGGCAAATATGGCTTCCGCGTCGGGGAGATTTCGGAGTCGCGGCTCGTCCGGGATTTCGAGAGCTCATCAATGCATCTGTTCGTTTTGCGCGCCGATCTCGGGATCATCACCGACTGGCGATTGCTGCTCGAAGCGCGAGGGCTCTATCAACCCGAAACGCAAAATTTCAATGCCGGCGCCCTGGCCATGCTGTCCTATGACATCAATGACGTGGTGCGGCTCGGGGTCGGCTACAATTTCGGAAACTTCACTGATGATCTTCGCGATCTTTCCTATGATCACCAGGGAATTTTCCTCAATCTGTCAGCAAGGTTCTGAAGGTTTTCCGGCTTTTCAGGCGCTGGTTTTTTCGGTTCCGTGGACGACGCCCAGGGCATAGGGCTCGCCCGGACCCGACAATACGGCCAGTCTGGCATGCATCCGGATGGAGAATTTGTCTTCAATCACCAGGTCAATCAGGGAGAGGACGTCTGACGATTGCGCGGCTGAAATGTGTGCTGTAGCAATGAGATGGCGGGTATTGTCCACCTTGTAGCCGCACAGATGCGCCAGGCTTTCGTTGCAATGGGCGACCGACGTGTCGCGCTCGATCAACAGCGCCGGCTGGGGCAGGGCCTGCACCAGCCCCATCATCGCCTTGAAAGCCCCCTCCCTGCCATCGGTCTTTCGCTTGAGCAGGACATAGGCAATCAAAAATGTGCGCAGAACCGATGTCGCGTTGGACTGGTCAGCACTGGCCAGCATCAGGACTTTGAAGACTAAGGCATTGCGAGACAAGCCAATATCGGCAGCGGCCTCTTCCAGTACCCGCCAGTAAATGGCTTCCAGCCGAACGCCCTTGCGCAAGCCGTTATGGCTCAGCGCTTTGAATTCGGGCGCAGCCAGCACCGAAATGCGCTCGCTATCAAGCAGGCTCTCCGGCGCTTCTCTCTCGTTTGTCAGACGGGGCGCCTCAGTCGTGTCGACGATTGCCACCAAGCCAATCTGTAGCCGACGCGCATGTCTGCGCTCAAAGCTACTCCCTGTGTGCGACCAGGCATTCAAAGGCCTGGCGACATTCGCCATAGTATATTATTTTTAGGATGACTGCCAGATATTATGAGACGATGCGCTATCGATTGATAGTTTCGATTAGTATGGTGCATTCATTCAGTTGATATTGGCATATCATGCTATGCTTTGATGTTGTTCTGCATTTACTTTGCAGTCTCTAAAATTTTGTTTAAAGAATATCCGAAGATCTGTCGATTTTATATTTTAATTCGCTTTTCTGTAAACAAGGTAATATTTTATGTTGAGCTTGGTTATAGGGTGCGCATCAATGGAAGTCGCGTGATTTGGGCACGATGCGGGTCTGACGCGGATGGGCATCGAGCCGGGGAGACCCGGCAGAAGGAGGTTTATTCAGTGTGGTAAGGGTATCGAGCAGATCAGACCGATCATCTACGGTGCTGGTCATGACGTGGATAACCCCTTCCTTGCTTTTTTGTACCACCCCCTCGATCACCGCCAGACGCGAGGCCATCACCTGCGCGCGGTATTTCTCAAACTTCCGGGCCCACATCAGCCCATTGGCTATGCCGGTTTCGTCTTCCAGAGTCATGAAGATAGCATTGCCTTTGCCGGGCCGTTGCCGGACGAGCACAACTCCCGCCACCTTCACCCGGCATCCATCGGGCAAATCCGCCAATTGCGCGCAACTCACTATCCCTTCGGCCGCAAAACCTTCTCGCAGAAAGGCCATGGGATGTGCCTTGAGCGAAAGCCGGTGCGTCTGGTAATCGGCGATCACATGTTCCGAAAGGGCCATGAGGGGCAGGGTCATGTCCTGCTCCTCACCCAGTTCCTGGCTTTGTGCGGCAGCAAACAGGGGCAGAGGATCATCCTGTGGCAAACGCCGGACATGCCAGGCGGCAGTGCGGCGATCGATCTGCATCGACCGCGTGGCATCGGCATCGGCCAGCAAGATCAGAGCACGGGCTGGCAGGCCGGAGCGCTGCCATAAATCTTCGATGGAGGCATAGCCTGCACCGCGGCGGGCCACCAATTGCTCGCTCCAGTCGGATTTGAACCCATCGATCTGCCGCAATCCCAGACGCAGGGCGCGATAGCGGCCTTCCCCCAGTTCAAGGGTGTTGTCATGTGCGCTGAAATTGACGTCCAGCGGGCGCACGTCCACGTCATGCTCTCTGGCGTCGCGCACAATCTGGGCCGGTGCGTAAAACCCCATGGGCTGGGAATTGAGCAGCGCGCAGGCAAAGACGTCGGGGTAATGTTTTTTGAGCCAGGCGGAGATGTAAACCAGCTTGGCAAAGCTGGCCGCATGGCTTTCGGGAAAACCATATTCTCCGAACCCTTTGATCTGATTGAAGCATTTTTCAGCGAAGGCGCGGTTGTAGCCACGGGCCTCCATGCGGTCGACCATCAGTCTTTCGAACTGCCCGATCTGGCCGTTGCTGCGGAACGTGGCCATTGCCTTGCGCAGGCGATTGGCTTCGACATCACTGAAATTGGCCGCAACCATGGCAATCTGCATGGCCTGTTCCTGAAACAATGGGACACCCAGCGTGCGCTTCAGGACGTTGCGTAGCTCATTTTTGTCGTGCGGCGGTCCAGGCTCGGGGTAGTCTGCTGTCTCCTCCCTGTTGCGGCGGCGTAAATAGGGATGGACCATATCGCCCTGGATGGGGCCGGGCCGGACAAGGGCCACCTGAATGACAAGGTCATAGAATTCCTGGGGTTTCAGCCGTGGCAGCATGTTGATCTGCGCCCGGCTCTCCACCTGAAACACCCCGATGGAATCGCCCTCCTGGAGCATCTCAAAAACAGCCGCGACATCGGGATCATCGGGTCGGCTGGCGTTGACGTTCGCCAGGGTCAGGCTTTTGCCGTAGCAGTTTTCAACCAGATCAAAGGCCTTGCGGATGCAGGTGAGCATTCCCAGAGCCAGGACATCGACCTTGAGCATCCTCATCCGATCGATATCGTCCTTGTCCCATTCGATAAAGGTGCGGTCCTCCATGGCTGCATTGGCAATGGGAACATAGTCGTCCAGCCGGTTTTGCGTCAGGATGAAGCCGCCCACATGCTGGGAGAGGTGACGCGGAAAGCCCAGCAGTCGGGTCGCCAGCGCCACGGCGCGCCCGATCTCGGGGTTGTGCGGATCGAGCCCGGCCTGCCGGATGTGCTCATGGGGGAGTTTTTGGCTGGTCCAGCTTCCCCAGACCGTCGCAGCGATGCGGCTGGTGATGTCCTCGGTTAGTCCCAGCGCCTTGCCCACGTCGCGGATGGCCGAACGAGGACGATAGCTGATCACGGTTGCCGCGATCCCGGCCCGTTCCCGTCCATAGGTCTGGTAGATGTGCTGGATGATCTCCTCGCGCCGTTCATGCTCGAAATCGACGTCGATATCGGGCGGCTCCTTCCGCTCCTTGGAGAGGAACCGGGCAAACAGCAATTCATGCTCATTGGGATCGACAGCGGTGATCCCGAGCACGTAACACACCGCTGAATTGGCGGCCGAGCCCCGGCCCTGACACAGGATGCCCTTGCTTTGGGCCACCTGAACGATGTCATGGATGGTGAGGAAGTAGGTGGCATATTCAAGTTCGCCGATGAGTTTCAGCTCGCCTTCAAGCAAGGTTCTGATCTTTTGCGGAATGCCTTGGGGATAGCGCTGTGCTGCTTCCTGCCATGTGAGCTCTTCCAGCCAGGCTTGCGCTGTATAGCCCTTTTGGATCGGCTCCTCGGGATATTGGTAGCTAAGCTGGTCGAGGGAAAAGGCGATCCGGTCGAGAAAGTGGCCGATTTGTGCGATTGCCTCGGGATAATCGCGAAACAGGCGGGCCATTTCGGCAGGTCGCTTGAGGTGGCGCTCGGCATTGGCTTGCAGCCGCCGCCCGGCTGTCTGGATCGTCACCCCTTCGCGAATGCAGGTGAGGATGTCCTGAAGGTCGCGCTGGTCACTGGTGTGGTAGAGTGCATCATTGATCGCCAGCAGCGGAATGGCGTGGCAGCGGGCGATCGCATCCAGCCGATTGAGCCGTCTTGCGTCGTTACCCCCATAGCCGATTGCCGCCCCCAGCCAGACCGAACCGGGGGCAGCCGTCTTCAAGGGCGCAAGGATGGTATCGAGGCCTTCGGGGTTTTCGGGAGGCAGCACAATCAGGTTCAAGCCGGAACAGGAAAACAGGAGGTCGGAAAAGCCCAGGATGCAGTCGCCTTTTCGGGCCTTGAGGTTGCCGCGGGTCAAAAGCCGGCAAAGGCCGCCCCAACCTTCCTTGTTCTGGGGATAGGCGATGATGTCGGGAGTGCCATCGGAAAAAACCAGACGCGCGCCCACGGCAAGTTTGAAGTGCTGCGCCCGCTGTTGCAGGCCGGCCGGCGTGAATGGCAGATCGGGGCCAGGCTGGCGCTCGATCAGCACGTATTCGCCTGGTCCTGATCCCTCGCGCAGTTTTTCGACCGGCATGATGCCTTCGCGCAAATCCTGAAGCGCGCCAAAAGCCCGGACCACCCCCGCCACCGAATTGCGATCGGCAATACCGATGCCTCCGTGCCCGAGCAACAGCGCGCTCAGCACCATATCCTGGGGATGCGACGCGCCGCGCAGGAAGGAGAAATTGGTGGTCGTGGCCAGTTCGGCATAAAAACTCATGGGAACAGCCCCTGGATGAACCATTCGACCCGATCGACGCCATAAAGCCCGTAGCGAAACACCCAGAACCGGTGCCCGGCCCCGTCCTCGATGCGGAAATAATCGCGGGTCTGGATATCCCGGGTGTCGCGCCACCATTCCGCTGCGATCCGTTCGGGGCCTTCGGCGCGCACCACCTCGAACCAGGCTTGCCGCCATTTGAAGCGGCGTGGAGGGCTGTCGGGAACCTCGGCAATTGCTTCGATCCGCTGCGGGGGATGAAACAAGAATAGCGGGCGGGTCGGGACGGGAAAGGATGCGGCCCGATCCCATGTTCCCGTGCCTTTCATGTCCGATATCGCCGGGGCTGTTCTGGCCGCCCGTTCCGGCAAGTGGCTGTCATTGGCAATAAAACGCTGCACTGAGGCGGGCCCCAGACGCGCATTCAGCCGATCGATCAGATCGCGCACCGCCTGCTCCGTACTTTCCCGGCCATCGAGCGTATCCTGACTGTCGGGTACGGCATCGCCAGCCAGGGCGGACAGCCGGATCATGTCGAAGCCGAAACCGGGGTCGAGGGGATCGGTCAGCGCATCAAGCCGCAAATCGAAGAGCCGTGCGAGAGTCGGGGCGTTGCGCAGCGGCTGGCCGGACAGCACTTCGATCCGCGTCACCCTGCCATCGGTGCGGAAAAAGGCCGCTTCAAAATACCGACCGCCCTGTCCGTGGCGTTCCAGCTCAACAGCAAGCTTTTGTGCCAGATCCCCAAGCGCCAGCATTATGTCTTCCCTGAGCCCGATCGGCTCGGCAAAGCGCTGTTCAGCGGCAAACAGAGGCAGCGGGCGCCGCGGGGTTACAGGGCGATCGATTTCTCCAAGAATTTGGGCCAGCGCGTCCGTCACCTCTGTTCCGAACCGCGCGGCCAGGGGTTTTCGGGGGCGGGAGGCGAGATCGGCAATCCGCATCAGGCCAGCCCGGCGCAGGGCAACGAGGATGGCCGGAGGGCATTCGAGAGCATCGATCGGCAGCCGCGAGACCCATTGCGCTTCCTCGCCAGGCGGCACGATGCCTCTCTTGCCAAAGCGGCACAGGGCGCGCGCTGCCCGTGCCGTGCCGGCAATGGCCAGATGCGCGGCAAAGCCTTGCCCGGACAGATGGTGCGCGATGTCTGCGATCAGTGGCGCTTCGCCGCCAAACAGATGCGTCACCCCAGAAATATCGCAAATCAGCCCATCTGGGGGCTCGTTGGCAACAATGGGGCTATAGCGGTCGAACCAGTCGGCGATGGCATCGAGCAAGTCGGCATCGGCGCTGTCGTCGTGTTCGATCACCCGGATGTCTGGTACTCGCGCCCGCGCATCGGCAAAGGCGAGGCCAGGAAACAGGCCCTTTTTCTGCGCCAGGGCATCGGTGGCGATGAGGATAAGCCTGTTGCCGCGGCGAGCAACCACAATGAGGGGGCGGTTATCCCGCTCGTGCCCAGCCTGTCTGGAGGTGCGGTGCAGCCGGTCCGTTGAAAACAGGGGCAGCCACAGCGCCAGATAGCGCCTGCTGCTGGGAAAATGCGCGTGTCTCATGGCTCCATTCCAACGTCCAATGCCATCCGGCCTTTCCGCCCCGTTGCCGCAGAAGTTCGGTTGAAAATGCTGCCTTCCCCGGAAAATTGGCGATATCGCTCGATGGAGCAGCTGCGATGCTCCAGCGGGTTGCAGCGGCGCTTGGCTCCGGCGCGGCCATCGTCCGCAGCATCAGGGCGGTTACCCCACTTGCTTCTGCTGCCAGAGACAGACGCCGACTGGCCGTGAGATCGAGCTGGCGGCTCTCCCCCCAGCTTTCCAGAATCACCGTTCCCAGACCCGAACAGCGCAAGGCTTCCAGTGCGGCCCGCAACCCCTCGACCACATCTTTTGCCTGCACCACCACCATCCGGTCGGGGGAGAGCCCGGCTTCCGCCAGCCCGGGGGCGTAGAGCGCACCGGCTTCCAATCCAACCCGCTGATGGCGGACCCACAGCAGGGGTCTATCGGGCGCGGCGCGCAAGCCGAGCCCCATGGCAAACCCCGCCGCTGCTGGGATGTCGGCAGCGTGCGTGGGAAAGATTTCATGCACTGCGCCTCGCGCCAATCCGCCCATGAGGGCAGCATCGACCGGGCCGGCGCCCAGACTGAAGGCGCCGTGCTGCCCGGCCCCGACGGGAGGGTCGAGACTGGCGAGAGCCTGCCGCAGCGCACCCAATCGGTGTGCTCTGTTCATGACTCGATGTTCCTATTTTGTTCTATTAGGACTCAGAACCGCACATGAGTCAATCGGACTCAGGAAAGCGAAGGTCACGCTTTTGCGATAGCAGGATTTTTGTATTGTCCGGCTGCACTCACTGGTGCTGCGGGCCAGCGACCGCCATGGAAGCGGCGCGCGGGATATTTCCGCGCGCCCCTGTTTTTGTGTGACCGGCAATCAGTTCGCGGAGATGAACCCCGGGCCGAACATCATTGCGTCACTGTTGACGGTGGTCCATTCGTAGTCGTTGGAAACCACCCAGTCGACGACATTGCGCCACAGCATCAGGGCGGGCTGCTCGCGCTCCCAAATGGCGACCATTTCGCGGAACAGTCTGACCTTTTCCTCTTCATCGGCTTCGGCCAGATACTGCTCGCCCAGAGCGACGAATTCTGCCGGCGGCGTCCAGCTCCGGTCATCGGCGCGCGTCGCACGGGCCGAGTCCGGGCCCCAGAAGCCCCAGATGCCGCGAGTCGGCGTCCCATCGAAGGCCACTGACATCGACATGTTCAGCACACCGAACGGATGCTTGAGGGCCAGCGGCCAGCTGTCGACGATATTCAGCCGGACATTGATTCCCAGATTACGCCATTGCTCGGCGATGAATTCGACGGCCAGATCGATGTTGGGATAGGCGCCGCGCACCGCGTTTACGACGACTTCTTCACCATTATAGTCCGATTGCGCCAGATATTCGCGCGCCGCGTCCAGATCATACTCGATCAGCGGACGGATTTCCGAGTCATAATAGGCCGGAGTATCGGGGAAGTTGAACGGCGCAGGGGCAAAGGTTGCATCGCCCCAAAGCGCGGCGACCAGCGCGTCGCGGTCGATCGCTGCCGACATGGCATAGCGCAGGTTCACGTCAGCGGTTGGCGTGGGCGCGAACTCGGGCAAATCGAGCGCGTTATAGGCCAGCATGATGTAGCCGTCAGCCGGGCGGCTGACATAGGTGAGGTCGGGATAGGCCCGGACCGTCTCAATTTCATCGACAGGTGTGTTGACCATGAAATCGTACTGACCGGCGACCATGCCTGCGAGGCGGCCAGAAAATTCCGGAACGATGCGGAATTCGATGGTCTCCAGCGGGGGCGTGCCACCCCAATAGTCATCGAATGCTTCGAGCTTGACGTGGCTCGACTGGTCGAATTCGACAACCCGGTACGGGCCGGTGCCGATCGGCTTCTGGCCAAACGCCTCGGGACCCACTTCCAGATAATAGTCGCGCGGCACAACGAAGCCGAGCGGGGTGACGAAGCGGTAAGGCAAGTTCGGGTCGACCACCGAGGTCTCAACTTCGACAGTCTTGTCGTCGATCACTTCGACCGACGCAAAGGACGTCGTATAGCGCGTTCCGGCAGGCACAAGGGCGTTCTCACCCCAGATGCGCTCTTCGGAAAGCGTGAAAGCCACGTCTTCGGCGGTCATGGTGTCGCCGTTGTGGAACTTGACGCCTTCGCGAATTGTCAGGCGCCATGTCGTGCCATCGACCTGTTCCCACTGATCGACGACGGAAGGTGCAAGCTCTGCTCCTTCAGGGTCTTCAAGCCAGTTGCGGCTGATAATCGGGTCATAGATATTGCTCATGATCCGCAGGGAATTGGTTGAATTCCCGTCGATCGGCTCAAGGCTGCGGTAAAGCCCGTTGACGGCGACCACGATCTCGGGACGGTCGGCCGCCTGTGCGGCTGCTCCGATCGTCCCGGCGGCCAGCGCCACGAATGTGATAGCAAGAGTTCGCATAATCAGTCTTTCGTACTTCCTTGTAAGCTGGCGCCTCGCAAATCCGGGAAAACTGGCCGGGGCGCCTGAAATCCGGCAAGCCTTAATTTCGTATATATCAGCTTCTGCGCAAGGTCGGGTCGAGTCTGTCGCGCAGCGCATCACCCAAAAGGCTGATGGCGAGGGTGGTGAAGAAAATCAGCGACCCCGGGATCACCGCCAGCCACCAGGCGCGGGCGAGGCTGTTGCGGCCTTCGCCGAGCAGTTGGCCGAGGCTGGTGAGCGGGGGCTGGATGCCGAGGCCCAGAAAGCTCAGCCCGGTTTCGAGCAGGATCGTCTGGGGGAAATTGAGAGTCGCCTGCACGATTACGATGTTGAAAACAGTAGGTAAAATGTGTCTCCGGTCGATCGCGATGCTCGACACGCCGATGGTGCGGGCGGCCTCGACGAAGGGCAGAGTGTGGGCGGAAAGCGCGCCGCCGCGCACGAGGCGGGCATAGCTTTCCCAGCCATAAAGACCCAATACGACGACAAACAATGACAAAGAATTGCCAAAGATAGCAACAATTGCCAGCGCAATGATGATAAATGGCACCGCAGCTTGGAGGTCGATGGCACCGAGAATAAGACCGCCTACGAGCTTGCCGCTGCGCGCCGAGATCAGCCCCAGAGCGGTGCCCAGAACGGCGCTGATGATGGTGCCGACCAGCGCTAGCCCGATGCTCAGGCGCGTGCCGAACACCAGCCGCGCCACAAGGTCGCGGCCGAGCCCGTCAGTGCCCAGCGGGTACTCCCAACTGCCGCCGGCAAACACCGGGGGCAGGTTGCGGGCCAACAGGCTTGAGGCACTGTAGTGATGCGGGGTGAGGAAATCGCCGAACACCGCGAAGGCGACGACAGCGACGAGCATTGCGGAGGGGATGACGACCCCAAGACTCCAGCGCTTCATCATGCGCCTCCCGACCGACGGCTGGTGCCGATGCGCGGATCGAGCCAGCCATAGAGCAAATCAACCACCATGTTGGACAGCGCCATGGTCGCTGCCGCCAGAATGACGATGAGTTGGACAACCGCCAGGTCGCGATCGGTGACCGATGTGACCAGCAACCGGCCAACGCCGGGCCAGGCAAACACGGTTTCGATGACCACGGTGCCAGCGATCATCGAGCCGATGCTAAACCCGGCAAGCGTCACCAGCGGAACCAGAATGGCACGGGCCACATGGTGCGTCATGCGCCGCAGGGGCGGGACGCCGTTAGCCCTGGCGGTGCGCATGAACGACGAGGATAATACTTCCAGTACCGCCGAGCGGGTCATGCGCGCATAAGCACCAGCGGTGGCCATGCCCAGAGTGATGACCGGCATGACCAGGCTCAACGCACTGTCGAACCCCCCGGCGGGGAGCATGCGCAGGCTCAGGGTGAAGAACAAAATGAGCAGGATGCCGAGGAAAAAATTCGGCATGGCAAAACCAAAAACCGAAAATCCCATTACGAACCGGTCGAGCATTTTGCCGCGATGCAAAGCGGCATACATGCCCGCCGGAATGCCGATGACAAGGGCGAGGAGCAGGGCGAGGCCGGTCAGGATGAAGGTGGGGCCGATGCGCGGTGCGACCAAATCCCAGGCGCTGCCGCCAGTGCGGAAGGAAATGCCAAAATCACCGCCCAAAATACCGCGCAAATAGGATAGGTACTGGACCGGCAAAGATTCGTTGAGCCCGAACCGTTCGCGATACTGATCGATCACGATCTGGGGCGCGTCAGAGGGCACCATAGCGGCTACCGGGTCGCCCGTCAGTCGCAGGAGGATGAAAACCAGGGTCGCTGCGGCCCAGATCGTAAGCACAAAGCGCAGCAATTTTCCCATCAGAAACGATAACGACAACCGACCCTCCGGTAGTGCGGCTTATTTTAGTACGGCCCCGATTGCAGGGTGTCTATACTCGCAATTTGAGTATTTCGGCAATGTTATTCTCTGGTGTGTCGGGAAATTAGAATAACGCACCCATGGTGGCGTTGACACAAAAGGGGCAGGCCCATAAGGATGCCGATCCTAGCTGAGCATTCAAGCCAATGCCTTTCAACGCTTCCACAGCACACTGGCAAAGCGGCCAGCAAGAGACTTAAATGAACCAGCCATTACTCGACGTTCAAAACCTGTCGGTCCGTTTCCAGACGGAAAGCGCACCGGTGATCGCCGTCGACAATGTCAGCCTGACCGTCGCCCAGGGCGAGGTGCTCGGTGTAGTAGGCGAATCAGGCTCGGGCAAGAGTCAGACGTTCATGGCGCTGGGCGGGCTGCTGGCATCGAACGGCAAAGCAACGGGCAAGGCATTGCTCGATGGCGAGAACCTGCTCGCCCTGACCGACCGGCAACTGGACCGGGTGCGGGGACAGAAGGTCTCCTATATCTTTCAGGACCCGATGACGGCGCTCAACCCGTTTCGCACGGTCGCCTCGCAGATGACGGAATTGCTCAAGCTGCATCAAGGGCTCGATCGTGCCGGTGCGCGCGCCGAGGCGCTGCGCCTGCTCGAACGGGTGCGAGTGCCCGATGCGCGCCGCCGCCTTGACGCGTACCCGCATGAACTGTCAGGCGGCATGCGACAGCGCGTGATGATCGCCATGGCCCTGTCCAACCGGCCCCGGCTGCTGATCGCCGACGAGCCGACGACGGCGCTGGACGTCACGGTGCAGATACAGGTTCTCGATATTCTCGATGAATTGCGGCGCGAGGAAAACCTGGCGGTGGTGCTCATCACCCACGACATGGGCGTGGTGGCGCGGCTGGCCCATCGGGTGATCGTTGTCTATGCGGGCACCATCGTGGAAGAAGGGGCGGCTGAGGACGTACTGATGCGTCCCACCCATCCCTATACCGCCGGACTTCTGGCTTCCATGCCGGACCTTGCGGCCCCCCTGAGCCGATTGCAGCCGATCACGGGCTATCCGCCTGACGGCCAAAAAGAGAGAGTGGGGTGCATGTTCGAACCCCGATGCCGCAAGGCGCAGGCGATCTGCAAGCAGCAGGTGCCGTTGCTTGAAGCGCGCACGGGCGGCCACCGTCAGGCGTGTCATTTTCCGCTGACGTCCGATGCTGCCGGAGCGCTCGGAGGCCTGTCATGACCGATACTGCACGGGGGCTTAGTGTCGATGCCCTGTCGATCACCTACCCGATCAGCCAGGGGCTGTTCAGCCGTCCGCTTGAACTCAAGGCGGTGCGGGAAGTAAGCCTGTCGATCGCGCCGGGAAGAACGCTTGGCGTGGTTGGCGAATCGGGGTGTGGAAAATCCACTCTGGCACGCGGTATCTTGCGCTTGCAAAAGCCCAATGGCGGGGTCGTTCGGTGGAACGGGCAAGCGATTTCAGAATTCTCCGACGCCCAGTTCCAGCGCGTGCGGCCCGAAATGCAGATGGTGTTCCAGGACCCGCTGGCGTCGCTTAATCCGCGGATGCGGGTGGCCGATATCATCGCCGAACCGCTGGTCACCCACCGCCCGCAACTGGGGGGTAAGGAGCGGTTGGCGCTGGTGGAAAAGGCCATGGAGCGGGTCGGGTTGCGGCCTGAAATGGCCAACCGGTTTCCCCATGAATTCTCTGGCGGGCAGGCCCAGCGGATCGGTATTGCCCGGGCCATCGTGCTGGAGCCGGGACTGCTGATCTGTGACGAGGCGGTTTCGGCGCTCGACGTTTCCATCCGTGCTCAGGTGCTGGTCCTGCTCGAACAGTTGCAGCAGGAACTCGGCCTTGCCATCCTGTTCATCAGCCATGACCTGGCGGTGGTGCGCTACATTGCCCATGAGGTAATGGTGCTCTATCTGGGGCGGGTCGTCGAATATGCCAGCCGCGACGTGTTGTTCGCCAATCCCAAGCATCCCTACACACAGGCGCTGATCGGCTCGGTTCTGTCCAAGGACCCGCAGATCGAGCGGGCGCATGACATACCCGATATTGGCGGGGAGCTGCCATCGCCCATCGATCCTCCGCCGGGATGCCCGTTCAGCACCCGCTGTCCGCTGGTCCAGCCAATCTGCCGCCAGATGATGCCGCCGCTGGTGACCCAGGCCGATGGCTCGCAGGTCGCCTGTCACGTTGTCGAAGCCGAAAAAGCGACCTAGCCGCTTTCCCCGGCCCGTTTACTATCGAGGAGTTCTCCCATGACCATTTCCGACCGCGAATGGGTTCGCCGCCATCTCGCACTGGCAGAGAATGCTGTATCGGCTGCCGATGCCGCAATTTTGGGACGGCTGACGGCGGACACCGTGGCGATCGCCCATTATGCGCGCAAGCATCGCGTGGGCGGCACGGCCCATGACGAGGCGGCCATCGACCTGGGCGAAGCCGGAACGGCGGTGTGGGGTTCCGGGCGGTGCGCGCCATTCCTCGACGCTGCTTTCCTCAATGGCTCGGCGGGGGAAGCCCTCGACTTTCAGGAAGTGCTGCTCAATGGCCGCAATAACGGTCATGCGGCTGTGGTGATCGTTCCGGCGGTGCTGGCGCTTGCCCAACAGCGCGGCGCAAGCCCCGACGCGGTGCTGCGCGCCTTGCGGGTGGGCTTTGTCGCCAATATCGGGCTGGGGGAAGCGCTCGGGCGGGCCCATCGTACCGAAGGGCGGGGCTTCCGCACCACATCGCTGACGGCAACGCCAGCGGCAGCGCTGGCCTGCGCCGCCCTGGTGGGGGCTGATCTGGATGTGGCGCTGGCGGCGGTGGGCATCGCCGCTTGCGCGCTGCCAGCGGGATTGCTCAGCGCCATGTCGCCCGCCGTGGGCAGCTACAGTCAGGACAAGGACCTCTCGGTGGGGTTTTCGGCGCGCCACGCGCTTCATTCAGCGCTGCTGGCCGAGGCCGGGGCCACAGGGCCCGAGGCTCCGATCAGCGGGGACAAGGGCTGGCTGGCCAGTTACGCATCGGGTTCTGCCGACATCGCTTATCTGGAGACGGCACCGGAAGCGCGTGATCTCTCGACCTATTCGATCAAGCTGTTCCCGGCCAATTTCGGATGTCAGGCGGCCATTCGCTGTGCCATCGAGTTGGGAAGCGAAATCGATGCCGCGCAGGTCGAGCGTCTGGAGGTGAAGGTGAAATCCTCCAGCGCCCAGTCGCTGTCGACGCGGGCCATCGACAATCATCTGGCGGCACGGTTCAGCCTGCCGTTTGCGGTGGCCAGCGCGTTTATCCGCAAGCGTTCGGAACTTGCCGATTTCGAGGGAGAGGCCGTCGCCGATCCCGCTGTGCTCGATTTCATGGAGCGGGTCGAGGTGTCCGGCGACGATGACTTTGAGGCGCGCCATCTGGAGCTTGGCATTTTCCCGGCCTGGATGGCGGCGATCGGCCCGGACGGGGTTATCGCAGAGCGGGCGTTTGACGGCCCGTTCCACGCCATGGATCCGGCCGAGATGGACGCCTTGTTTGCCGCCAAGCTGAGCAGCCTGACCGATGCGGAGACGGCGGCAAGGCTTCTGGCCTACGCTCGCGACCCCGGCGCATCGGCTGCGCTCGACCTGTTGCGCTAAGCGAGCCTGATGTGATGCCAGTGGACTCCATCAGCCTGATCGAAACCCTGTTGTGGGAGCCCGGCGCCGGTTACTGGCTGCTGGAGCGGCACCTTGTCCGGCTGGAGTGTTCGGCGCGTTATTTCGGTATTCCCCTGGCCGTGTCGGAGGTTGGCCATCTTCTCGACACCACCGCATCGGGCTTTGATGGCAACCGAATGCGGGTGCGGCTGTTGCTCGACCAGAAGGGAGAGGCGAGCGTTACCGCGACCGCGTTACCCCCTGTGGATGCGGGGAGGGTCTTTCGGTTCGTTATTGCCGAGGAACGGGTCGATTCCGGCAATGTCTATCTCCAGCACAAGACCACGCATCGTGACTTTCTCGATGCGCCCCGGATGCGGGCGGTTGAGCGGTTGGGTGTCGATGAAGTGATCTTTACCAATGAGCGGGGCGAAGTGACCGAAGGCTCGTATCTGACGCTGTTTGTTGAGCGCGATGGTGCGTTGCTGACCCCTGCGCTGGCGAGTGGCCTGTTGCCCGGTACGTTGCGCGCCGAGCTTCTGGCGGAGGGGAGGGCTCGCGAAGCGGTGCTTTATCCACACGATCTCGATCAGGCCGATACCATCTGGCTGGGCAATTCGGTGCGCGGCCTGATCCGGGCAGAGCGCCAGATGCCTGGACAGACGGGGCGATAGCACCGGTCAGCGAGGGCTCCACGGCAGGTCGATGGCAAAGGCGGTTCCCGACCCTGTTTCGAGCAGTGCGATGCGGCCGCCATTGGCTTCCACCAACTCTCTCGCGATGGCGAGCCCCAGGCCCGTGCCGCCGGCGCGGGCTGAGCCCTCAAAGGCGACGAACAGGTTTTCGCGGGCGCGGGGCGGCAGTCCGGGGCCGTTATCGGCTATGGTGAGCCGCACGGCTTCCGGCAGCATTGTGGATGAAAAGCGGATTTCGGGGTTGGGTTTCTCGCTCGTCCCCTCCAGTGCTTCACGGGCATTCTTGAACACATTGACCAGTACCCGCGCCAGTTGATCGGGGTCAACGCGGATCACGAGGTCGTCGGGCACCCGGTTGTCGAAGCGGATGTGTGGGTGTCCGGCGGCGCCTGCCGATAGCGCCGCCTCAAAACCCAGAGCCCGCAAATCGACCGGCTGGGGACGGGGCGGGTTGGACTGCTCCCGGCCATAGTCGAGCACCGTCTGGGCGAAGGCGACGGCTTTGTCGAGAGTGTTGACCAGTCTGGGCGCCAGTCTCTGCACTTGCGGATCATCGAGATTGGCCACCTGATCGGACAGCAATTGCGCAGAGGTGAGCATGTTGCGCAGATCGTGATTGATCTTGGACACCGCCAATCCCAGATCGGCCAGATGGCGACGCTGGTGCAGCATGGAAAACAGCTCGGATTGCGTGTCGGACAGCGCCTGTTCAAGCACGCCGACTTCGTCGCGCCGGTTGGGATCGGGAACGATGATCAGCGTGCCATTCTCGGGATTTTCACGGAAGGCGAGGGTTGCCGTGGTCAGCCTTTTGATCGGGCCGATCAACAGGTTTTCGGCGAGAATATAGATGACGAAGGCGGTGACGCCGGCAATGACGATAGCGACCAGCACGATATTGCCAACATAGGTCAAAAGGTCGGCCCGCAGGGGGCTTTCGGGCATCAGCACTTCGACCACGGCATCGCCGGCCCCGGGAGGCACACCGACGATGCGCAGGGTGCGCTGGCCGCCAAAGACCAGCGTATCGATGGCGCCGGCAATCAGCCGCATGGGGTTGGAGTCGCGCAGGTCGGCCAGGTGGGTCTGTTCGGGCATGGTGATTGCTTCAAGCACGATCAGATCGGTCTGGCCTTCGCGGCGATAGACGATGGCGATAGCCCCTGCCGCCTGCAGCAGCGGATCGGTGATTTCAGCGGGCAGGTCCATCACATCGGGCACCGCGTCGAACACCCGCACCGCCACACCGCCCACCCGCAGCCGGTCTTCCAGCCAGCCCACGCGGTAATTGGCGAGCGAGGGCAGAAAAACCGCGACTTCGACAAGGAGAATGACCAGCGTGATCGCCGCGATGAGCTTTAAGGAGAGGCCGGCTGGCAGCCCGGGAACCTTGGGGACGGCTCGTGTCATGACTACCAGAGTACAGGCCGATTTTGCCTATGGCAACAATCGCTTAAGGAGGCTCCGCCAGCGCGGGCGCGCTGCCGGTGCATGGGTGCGTGCATAGTCGGCGGCGGCAAGGCTGACTGACTGGGCAAAAGCGGGCAGGGGCAGCGCCAGTTTTTCCAGATCGGCTACCCGCAGGCGGCGCGATACCGCAAGCGTCAGCAGCGCGATGATTTCTCCGGCCGCAGGACCCACGACACTCGCGCCGATGATTGTGCCGGCGGGGCCAACGAGCAGCTTGAGGTGCCCGTGCGGCTCACTGCGGGCCTGCGCCGCTTCGGTCTGGTCCATGCCCACGCGGACGATTTCGAACCGATCGTCATAGCGGGCTCGGGCCTGTGGTTCGGTCAGTCCGACGCGGGCAATCGCCGGGCTGGTGTGGACCACATGCGCCATGACGGCATCGGACCCTGCTTGTCCACCGAATATCGCGGCAACGGCCCGACGGGCTCCGTGACGGGCAGCGTGAACGCCGCGCTGTCCGGCAGCGTCGCCAACGACGTAAATGCGCCGATTCGAGGTGCGGCCATCCTGGCGGAGCATGGGCTGTCCGCCGTCCAGCCGGACGCGCGCCTTGTCCAGGTCGAGCCCATCGAAGACGGGGCGGCGACCGGTCGCAAACAGCACGTGACTGCCGGTGAGCCGGTCTTCGAATGCGCCGGACTTGAGGTCGACAGCGATCGCGTCGCCCTCGGCAACTGACATTGCCACGATGCCGGTGTTTTCGCGGATATCGAGCCCTTCGGCCCGCAGACGGCGCAGGGCCGCTTCCGCAAGCTCGGGGTCTTCCTTGCCCAGCGCGGTGACGGCTTCGATCACGGTAACGGCGCAGCCCAGCCGCAGATGGGCCTGTGCCAGGGCGAGGCCGGTCGCGCCGCCGCCGACAACGATCAGACGATCGGGGCGGCGGGTGAGATCAAAAATAGTTTCGGGGGTAAAATACGGGATCGCTTCCAGACCCGGCACGGCGGGAATAACCGGGCGGGCTCCAGTGGCGACGAGAAAATTGCGGGCCTGGATCGTGGTGCCGTTGACCTCGATGCTTGCCGGACCGGTGAACCGCGCCACGCCCTTGACGACCCGGACGCCGCCGGCCCGCAGATGTTCGGTCGAAACCGTGGGGGCGGCAGCCTCGATCACGGCGCGCACACGTGCGTTGATGCGGGCGAAATTGATCCGTGGCTCATCGGCGCCGAGGCCCAGATCGCGAGCGGTGCGGATCAGGTGAGCGCGTTCGGCGGCGGCAGCAAAGGCATGGGCGGGCAGCATGCCGCCGTGATGCGACACGGCGCCCGGCATATTGGCTTCGACAAGCGTCACACGGACGCCCAGTGCGACTGCCTCTTCGGCGGCAGCGATCCCGGCAGGGCCTGCCCCGATGATGCAAAGATCGATGGTGTCGTCACGCGCCATGCGCCAAGCCCTCGCCGCCCGAATCCCGTAGTCTTGTTCTTGCCGGTTTTAAAGGGTTTGCGGCGAAGGGGGAACGGGGTTGCAAGCTTGAGGCGCATCGAAGCGATGGGGCGGTGTCAGTACCGGATCGCCGGTGTATGGCCCAAAGCGTTGCAAGGGCGGTGGCGGGCGGTAAATCTGGCGCGGCGCAATTGACTCGGCCCGGGGATTTCCCTATAAGCCGCGCAACCTTTGCCGATGTCGGGGACGGATCGTCCTTTGTCACCTCGCGCAAGGATTTAAGATTAACGCACAGTGCCCAACTAGAGGATCGCGCGGTCCGGAGCGCGATAGACCATTCATGAAGCGTACTTTTCAGCCGAGCAATCTTGTGCGCGCCCGTCGGCACGGTTTCCGTGCCCGCATGGCGACCAAGAGCGGCCGCACGATCATCAACCGTCGCCGCGCCAAGGGACGGGCCCGGTTGTCGGCGTAAGCCGGCGGCTTGAAGGATCATGCCGGTCTCCCCGGCATCGCCGATGCGGCGCCTGAAGAAACGGGCGCAGTTTTTGAGAGCCGCGCGGGGCAAGAAGATTGCCAGGCGCGGCTTTGTGTTGCAGGCCGTGCCTGTCGTCGATCCGCTTCCCGGCGTAGGCTATACGGTGACGAAGAGGGTCGGCAACGCGCCCGAACGTAACCGTATCAAGCGGCGCCTGCGCGAGGCGGTGCGCCATTGTGCCGACCGGCTGGTGGCCGGTCACGACTATGTGTTGATCGGGCGGCGCGAAAGTCTGTCCGAACCGTTTGACGCCCTGACGCGCGACCTTGGAAAAGCCCTCGCGCGCATCCACATATCTTCGGCGAAAGCGCCTAGCGGACATCCAAAGCAATGAACGAAAATAATCGCAACATGATCCTGGCAGTCGTCCTGAGCATGGCCGTGCTCTTTGGATGGCAGTTCTTCATCGCCGGGCCGCAGGTCGAGCAGGCCCAGCGCCAGGCCGAACTGGCGGCGCAGCAGGATCTGACGGTGTCCGACAGCGCCGATCTGGCCGCACCCGCTACCTCCGCGAATGGCGGAATGGCGACGCCGGGCAATGCCGACACCACGGTGTTTGCCACCCGCGAGGCAGCCATTGAGGCCAGCGATCGCGTGGCGATCGAAACCGGTTCGCTTGCGGGATCGATCAACCTCGTTGGCGCGCGGATCGATGACCTGCATCTGTTGCACTATAACGAGACCACGGACCCCAACAGCCCCACCATCACGCTGCTGTCGCCTGCCGGCTCGCCGCAGCCCTATTATCTCGAACAGGGTTGGGTTGGCGCGTCTGGAAGCAGTGTTGCGCTGCCCAACAGCGAAACGCAGTGGACGCTGGAAGACGGACAGGTCCTGACCGCATCGTCGCCCGTAACCCTGTCCTGGGACAATGGCGAGGGGCTGGTGTTCCGGCGCACGATCAGCGTCGATGACGACTATATGTTCTCGATCGACCAGAGCGTCGAGAACAGCGGTACGGGCGATGTTGCGCTGTTCCCCTATTCGCGCATTGCGCGCCTTTATACGCCCCAGACGCAGAACTTCTTCATCCTGCATGAGGGGGCCATCGGGGTTCTGGGCGACAACAATCTTGTCGAAAAATCCTATGGCAACCTGCGCGATGACGAGCAGCAGACCATCGCATCGACCGGCGGCTGGCTGGGCTTCACTGACAAATACTGGGCCACGGCGATCATTCCGCCGCAGGACGAAACGATCAACGCCCGCTTCTTTTACGGCACCGGCGCGCCGAGCGGAAATGACTACCGCGCCAACTTTGTCGGCCAGCAGCCGGTAACCGTTGCTGCCGGGGGCAGCGCCAGCTATGAAAGCCAGGTGTTTGCCGGTGCCAAGGTCGAGGCGATCATCGATCGCTACGAGCATGCCTATTCCATCAACCGGTTCGAGCTGATCATCGACTGGGGCTGGTTCCATTTCATCACCAAGCCGATGTTCTACCTGATCCGGATTCTCTATGAGCTTCTGGGCAATTTCGGGCTCGCCATCCTGGCGGTGACCGTCATCGTCAAGGTCGCCTTCTTCTGGTTTGCCAATAAGAGCTATGCCTCGATGGCCAACATGCGGCGCGTGCAGCCCAAGATGAAGGAAATTCAGGAAAAGTACAAAGACGACCGCACTGCCCAGCAGCAGGCGATGATGGAATTGTACAAGACCGAGAAGATCAATCCGGTCTCGGGTTGTTGGCCGGTGCTGATCCAGATTCCGGTGTTTTTCTCGCTCTACAAGGTCCTGTTCGTCACCATCGAGATGCGGCACGCCCCGTTCTTTGGCTGGATCCAGGACCTGGCGGCGCCCGATCCGACCAATATCTTCAATCTGTTCGGCCTGCTGCCGTACGATCCGAGCGCCCTTCCGGTGATCGGCACCTTCCTCGGCATCGGCATCTGGCCGCTGATCATGGGCATCACCATGTGGGTGCAGATGCGGCTCAATCCGCCGCCGGCTGACCCCGCTCAGGCCATCATCTTCAACTGGATGCCGGTGATCTTCACCTTCATGCTGGGCTCGTTCCCGGCGGGGCTGGTGATCTACTGGGCCTGGAACAACTTCCTGTCCGTGGTGCAGCAATGGTTCATCATGCGCCGCCACGGGGTGACGGTCGATTTGCTGGGCAACATCAAATCGAGCTTCAAGCGCAAGCCCAAAGCCGCCGAATAAACCTATAGAGGGCCGGGCGACCGGCCCTTACTCTTTGCGGACCCGACATGACTGATTTTGCAGAAACCACCCGTTTGCTGTTTGCCCGGCCCTGGGTGTTTCTCAAAGGGTGTGTGCGGGTATCGGACCTGCCTGCTGACGACGTGATTGAAATCGCCCTTGCAGGGCGCTCCAATGTGGGCAAGTCGTCGCTGATCAATGCGCTGGTCGGCCAGCACGGGCTGGCGCGCACCTCCAACACGCCGGGTCGAACGCAGGAATTGAACTTGTTCGCCCCGGAGACGGGCGGAATCCGGCTGGTCGATATGCCCGGCTATGGCTTTGCCAAGGCGCCCCGGCCAACGGTTGAGAAATGGACCCGGCTCATTCACCAGTTTTTGCGCGGCCGCCCCAATCTGCGCCGGGTCTATGTGCTTGTCGACGCGCGGCATGGCCCCAAGGCCAACGACGCGACGGTGATGAACGAACTCGATACGGCGGCGGTGTCCTATCAGGTGGTTCTCACCAAGGCCGACAAGCTGCGCGAGCAGGACCTTGCGGGCGTGGTCAAGGCGACAGAACAGTTCATCGCCAAGCGCCCGGCTGCGCATCCCGAGATTATCCTCACCTCCAGCGAAAAGGGCCTCGGGATCGACACCCTGCGCGCCGAGATCGCGCGGCTGCGCGAAGGGTATTAGTCACACCGGGATTGGTTCAGTCGGGAAAGACGCTCCACAGGCCGGGGCGGAAGGCGATGCGGGAGCCGATGGTGGCCGGGTGGCTGGCAGGGACTTCCACAGTTACCGGTTCAGCGATGCCGTCCCCCACGATATCGACCTGCCGCGTGCCCGCTGTCCGGCGGCTGGCGATGATGGAGCCGGCCAGAGCGGGCTCGTCGTCCGAGACGATTTCGATATCGTGGGGGCGGAAAAACAGTTTCCCCGTGCCGTCTGCCAGTCCTTCGCGGTTGAGCCCGATGGAGTGACCTGCGCAATAGAGCTGGCCGCGGGTAATGGTGACCGGCAGGTGCGAAGATTCGCCGATAAAGGCAAACACCGACGCTGAGTTGGGCGTGTCATACACCTCCTCCGGCGCGCCGACCTGTTCGATGTGGCCCCGATTCATCACCACCACGCGATCCGCCAGTTCCAGGGCTTCTTCCTGATCGTGGGTGACAAACACCGTGGTATGCCCGGTGGCGTCGTGGATCTCGCGCAGCCAGCGGCGCAGCTCCTTGCGCACTTGTGCGTCGAGCGCGCCGAAGGGTTCGTCGAGCAGCAGGACCCTTGGCTCGATGGCCAGGGCGCGGGCCAGCGCCACGCGCTGACGCTGGCCGCCCGACAGTTGATGCGGATAGCGCTTTCCCAAGCCGGGGAGCTGGACGAGTTCGAGCAACTCGCGGGCCCGGGCGTCGATGTCTTTTTTCGACCATCTTTCTTTACCGGTCCGCACCCGTAGGCCGAAACCGACATTGGCGAGGACGGTCATATGGCGGAACAGGGCATAATGCTGGAAGACAAAACCGATGTTGCGGTCCTGCACGCGCTTTTTCGAAGCGTCCTCATCGGCAAACCAGATGGTTCCCGTGTTGGGGAAATCCAGCCCGGCAATCAGGCGTAATAATGTGGTCTTGCCCGAGCCCGAGGGGCCCAGCAGGGCGATGAGTTCGCCCGGCCTGATGTCCAGGGAGACATCATGGAGCGCAGGCAAAGCATTAAAATCCTTGCTCACATTTTGAATGCGTACGTCCACACCGCCCTCCCCGAGCGGTTGTTTCGTCTGCGCGCGCCCGGCAGTGGCGAGGCGGTCAGCACGGTAGAAGTCTTTTGCCATGCGCTCGGTTCCTGAAACTGGATGCATGAAGAGCCCTTATCTTGCGTGGATCGTTCAGCGCCTAGTGGCGCAGCGACTGGCGCGGGCCGTAAACGCGTTCGAGCAGCGCCTTGAGAACGAGAGTGACCAGCGCGAGCAAAGCGAGGAGCGAGGCCACGGCGAAGGCGGCAACGAAATTATATTCGTTGTAGAGAATCTCGATATGGAGCGGCAGGGTGACGGTTTCGCCGCGCAGGCGTCCCGACACTACCGAAACCGCCCCAAACTCGCCCATGGCCCGGGCGTTGCAGAGCAACACCCCATAAAGCAGACCCCAGCGGATATTGGGCAGGGTCACGTACCAGAAAGTCTGCCATCCATTGGCGCCCAGCGACAGCGCTGCTTCCTCGTCGCCGGTGCCCTGGTCCTGCATGAGTGGGATCAACTCGCGGGCGACGAAGGGGAAGGTGACGAACATGGTCGCCAGCACAATGCCGGGGACCGCGAACAGAATCTGCAAGCCAAAGGAATTAAAGACAGGACCCAGAAAGCTGCCCGACCCGAACAGTAGGATGTAGATCAGCCCGGCAATCACGGGTGAAACCGAGAAGGGCAGGTCGATCAGCGTGGTCAAAAAGGTTTTGCCCTTGAACTCGAACTTGGCGATGGCCCAGGCCGCAACCACGCCAAACACGGTGTTGAGCGGCACCGCAATGGCGGCGACCAGCAAGGTCAGCTGCATGGCCTCAAGAGTTTCGCGATTGACCATGGCCAGCCAGGCGGCGTCCCATCCACGCCGCAGGGCTTCGGTGAACACCGCCGCCAGCGGAAGCACCAGAACGGCGGCGAGAAACAGCAGCGCGATGGTGATGACCGACCATTTGGCGGCGGATGATTCCGTGGTCGGGTCGCGGAAGTTTTTCGGCGCGCGGTCAGCTTGCATGGCCGAGCCTCCTGCGGGACCAGAACTGGATCAGATTGATGGACAAAAGGATCACAAAGGCGAGGATCAGCATCAGGCAGCCGATGGTGGCCGCCGCCGGGTAATTGAATTCCTCCAGCCGGATATAGATCAGGAGCGGCGCAATTTCCGAAACGAACGGGATGTTGCCGGCGATAAAGATCACCGATCCGTATTCCCCGACAGCCCGGCCAAAGGCGAGGGCAAAGCCAGTGAGAATGGCTGGCACCAGCCCAGGCAACAGCACGCGGAAAATGGTTTGCAGGCGGGAGGCCCCCAGGGTGGCAGCGGCTTCTTCAACCTCCTTGCCGATTTCCTCCATCACCGGCTGCACGGTGCGCACCATAAAGGGGAGGCCAATAAACACGAGAGCGATGACAATGCCGATGGGCGTGTAGGCGACGCGGATGCCCAGCGGGGCCAGCAACTGCCCGATCCAGCCAGTGGGCGCGTAGATAGCGGTGAGGGCGATGCCGGCCACGGCGGTCGGCAGCGCAAAGGGCAGATCGATGGCGGCATCGACAATGCGGCGTCCGGGAAAATCATAGCGCACCAGCGCCCAGGCGACGATGACGCCGAAGACGGCGTTGATGACGGCGGCGACAAACGAGGTCCAGAAACTGATCGAGAGCGCCGCAACCACCCGTGGGTCAGTGGCGATCCGCCAGAACTCGGCCCAACCCAGCGAGGCTGAACGCAGGCCGAGACCCGCCAGCGGGATCAGCACGATGAAGCTGAGATAACAAATGGTGAAGCCAAGCGCCGGGCCGAAACCGGGCAGGACGCCTGGCTGTCGCCATCGCCACCGTGTCGAGGAGGCTTGCGCGGCGGTCATGGATCAGGTCCCTGGCGCGTAGATCTGATCGAAAATGCCGCCATCGCCGAAATAGCGCGGCTGCACGTCATCCCAGCCACCCAGCTCATCGATGGTGATCAGGTCGAGCGCAGGAAAGCGTTCGAGGTCTGCGGGAGCGACCGCTTCGGGGCGCGATGGGCGGTAATAGTGGCGGGCGGCGATATTCTGGCCGACATCGGAGTAAAGATATTCGAGATAGGCCGTGGCGACTTCGCGTGTGCCTTTGGCATCCACGACCGCATCAACGATGGCGACGGGCGGTTCTGCCAGGATGGACAGCGAGGGGACGACGATATCGAACGCCTCGGGACCCAGTTCTTCGATGGCGAGAAATGCCTCGTTTTCCCAGGCCAGCAACACATCGCCAATGCCGCGCTGGACAAAGGTTGTGGTCGAGCCGCGCGCTCCGCTGTCGAGCACCGGCACATGGCGAAAGAGTTCGGCCACGAAATCGCGGGTCCGGGCTTCATTGCCGTCAAATTCCCGCAGGCCCCAGCCCCAGGCCGCCAGCAGGTTCCAACGGGCGCCGCCGGACGATTTGGGATTGGGGGTGATGACTTCGACGCCGTCCGCCACAAGGTCTCCCCAGTCGTGGATGTTCTTGGGATTGCCCTTGCGGACGAGGAACACGATGGTCGACGTGTAGGGGGAATTGTTGTTAGCGAACGTGCCACGCCAGTCGGCGCGGATTTTCCCCGATTCCCGAGCGATCGCGTCAATGTCGGGTTGCAGGGCGAGCGTCACCACATCGGCCTCCAGGCCATCGATGACGGCGCGAGCCTGCTGGCCCGACCCTGAGTGGGTGTTCTGGATGGTGACGGTTTCGCCGGTTTGAGCGCGCCAGTAGTCCACAAAGGCGGCGTTGAATTCGCGATAGAGTTCCCGGGTGGGGTCGTAGGATACGTTGACCAGTGTTTGTTGGGCATGGGCCGCAACACCACCTATCAGCAGCAATGATCCGACCAAAGCCATAAGGGCCAATGCGCGTCTGAAGTTCATGGTCGTCATCCTCAAATGTGATCGACGCCAAAACCCTACTGGAGAGGTCGACTCTGTCAAGATAGCGGAAACGAGGGTGTAAAAGCAGGATTAGGCAGGAAAAAACCGTGTATCCATCGGTGGTTAAGAGGAAATAGAGGGCGGGGGTTATTTCGGAAAAGTGGAATTCTGCGTCGGGCTGCGCTGCCGATTTGCGCGTTTTTTGCGGGCTGCTTTCCCAAATGAGGCGATTATGCCAGCCCGAAGATGTGAGGGGCGTTGGGGAAAGAAAAGGTAGAGATCGTGCGGAAAAATTATTTCACGTGAGGTGGCGCAAATCGCGTGCTTCGGGGCAACCCGGAACAAACGGTTGCCGCCGCCTTGCCCCGTGCGCTATCTCCAATGCGACACTCTTGGGGCGGGCGAAACGCCCCGCCGAACGAAACCGGGGGCGGGATGAGTATCCTCGAACGGCAGACTCTGCGCAGCTTTGCTTTGTTTGAACGGTTGGGCGATCAGGAGATCGACGCCCTTGCCGCTCACGCCAGTTTGCGCCGGGTCGACGCCGGGCAGGCGGTGTTTGTGCAGGGCGCTCCCGCCGATGAGTTTTTCGTTTTGGCGTCGGGCAAGCTCAAGGTCACTCAACTCACCGCTGACGGACAGCAGGTGGTCATCCGCTTTATCGCGCCGGGCGAATTGTTCGGCATCGCCCGGGCGTTGAGGCGTCCCGATTACCCCGGCACGGCAACGGCAGTGGTCTATAGCGCTGCGGTGGTCTGGCCCATGGCGTTCTGGGATGCGTTCCTGGAAGGCAACCCGGCTCTGGCCATCGGTGCCATGCAAGCGGTTGGCCAACGCCTGCAGGAATCGCATACGCGATTGCGCGAGATGGCGACACAGGAGGTAGAGCAGCGGGTTGCCCATGCCGTTTTGCGTTTGGCGGAACAGGCGGGCACGCCGGAGGCGGATGGCATCCGCATCGACTTCCCCCTGTCCAAACAGGATATCGCGGAGATGACGGGAACGACGCTCCATACCGTGTCACGCATCCTGAGCGCGTGGCAGACACGGGGGCTGGTGCGGACCGGGCGCAAGAAGCTGCTGATCCGAGACCGCGAGGCAATCGCCGAACTGGCCAGCACCCCGCGGCGATGACGGAGCGGCTGACGGGGATCACTCCCCGGAGATCGGCTCGTCGTTGTCATACAGCACCCGTTCGGCGGCGCCATCGAGATCGTCATATTGCTTGGCGCGCAGGGACCAGATGAACACAACCAGACCCAGGGTCCCCAGCGCCAGCGATACCGGGATGAGATAGAAAAACTCATTCATGATGGGTTTTCTTTTCGCTTGGTCGCACCAGTCTCAGGGCGTTTGCAACGACGATGATCGATGAACTCGACATGGCGATTGCAGCGGCCAGCGGTGTGATGTGACCCAGAAACGCTACCGGCAGCGCAATGGCATTATAGCCGATAGCGAGGACGAAATTCTGGGTGACCAACCGCCGCGACTGGTGCGCGGTTTCGATGGCATAGGGAACGGCATCGAGGCTTTCGCTCAGAAAGACCAGACCCGCCGCGTTGCGTCCGACATCGGCGGCATTGGCGGGTGCCATGGACACATCGGCTGCGGCAAGTGCGGGGCTGTCATTGAGCCCGTCGCCGACCATTAGAACTTTTCGTCCCTGTGCCTGAAGTTTGCGGATACGGGCCAGCTTGTCGGCGGGATAAACCTCTCCGCGCGCGGTTTCGATGCCGAGGCGCTGGGCGAGTTCAGCCACCACCGGGGCGCTGTCGCCCGACAGAAGCTCGACATTCAGGCCGCGCCGCTTGAGATCGTCGATGGCCTCATGCAGCCCCGGGCGCTCGGTGTCCTCGAAATCGAAGGCTGCCTGCGCCTTGCCATCGCGCGCGAGGATCACCTGTCCGACGCCATCGGCAGAGGCCCAGCCGGCACGGCCCAGACGCCAGACATGACCGTCCAGCCGGCCTTCGACGCCCAGGCCGGCGTGCTCGCGGACATCTTCTGGCTGGGACAGGCCGATTTGCCTCGTGCGGGCGGCGGCGCTCACGGCTTGCGAATAGGGGTGCAGCGAGTGCCCGGCCAAAGCCGCAGCGATGGCCAGCAGATCGGTGCTAACGGCGTCGGCCCTCTTAAGCTGCGGCTGGCCGAGGGTGAGGGTGCCGGTCTTATCGAAAACCACCGTATCGATTGTTGCGAGCTGTTCGAGGGCCGCGCCATCGCGAAGCATGATGCGCCGGGTGAACAGGCGTCGCGCCGCCACCACCTGCACCATGGGCACGGCAAGCCCCAGCGCACAGGGGCAGGTGATGATGAGCACGGAAATGGCAATCGTGATCGACTGGTGGACACCCGCGCCGAGGATCAGCCAGAGGACCAATGCCAAGGCTGCGGCGATATTGACCACAGGCGTATAGTGCCGCGACACGCGGTCGGCCAGCGTACGGTAAGCGCCGCGTCCGGATTCGGCTGCCTCCATCATGCGGGTCATTTCCGCGAGGAAGGAATCCTTGGCGGCGGCGGTAGCGCGCAGCCGGATGGGAGAGGAGAGATTGAGGGTCCCGGCGCGCAGCGCACTGCCGGTGGCGACGGTCAGCGGTTGGCTTTCGCCATTGACCAGCGAGGAATCGATTTCAGAAATGCCGTCGATCACCTCGCCATCGACCGGAACGCGTTCGCCGGCGGCCAGCATGATTTCCATGCCCGGGGCAAGCTCGGCCGTGGGCCGGTATGTGGTTTGCCCATTGGGTTCGACCACCATGGCGCCCCGGGCCGCGAGGCGGGCCAGCCCGTCCACGGCGCTGCGGGCACGGGCGCGCATCATATGGTCGAGGGTACGACCGGCCAGAAGAAAGAAGATCAGCGTGGCGACGGCATCGAAATAGGCCTGATCCGAGCTGATCATCGTCTCATAGACGCTCAGCGCAAAGGCAAGGATCAGCCCGATGGCGATCGGCACGTCCATATTGGTGGTCTTGTGCCGCAATGCGTCGAAGGCGGATTTATAGAAGACCTGTCCAGAATACAGAAAGGCCGGCAGGCACAGCAAGCCGGCGATGGCGTGGAAGACGTCGCGGGTCGATCCCGTGGCCCCCGCCCAGACGCCAATGGACAGCATCATGATGTTCATGGACGAAAAGGCGGCAACGGCCAGCGCCAGGATCAGCTTATGGAAGGCTTCATCACGCTGGGGCTGGGTGTCGTCGAACACATGGCAGGGGTAGCCGAGCGTCTGGACCGTATCGATGGCGGCCTGCGCCGCGGCGGCGTCGTGCCATTTGATGGTTACCCTGCGGGTGGAGAGATTTACCCGCGGAGCAACGATGCCGGGCACCTTGCCCAGCGCCGTTTCGATCTTGGCGATGCACCCGCCGCAATGGATCGAGGGCACCGACAGGTCGGTCTGCCACAGGGTAGGCTCAAGCTGGCGACTGCCCAGCGTGATCTCTTGCGCCCTTGTATCGGGCCCCTGCGCGAGGGGCACGAAATCCGAGGGCGCGCAGCAACTCATTGCTCATCTCCGCAAACCGCCCGGTAGGCATGCCAGGTGGCATGGCCAAGCAAGGGGAACAGGATGGCCAGCCCGACAAAGCCGGTGGCCACCGAAATGATGGCCGAGACGAGCACGATTGCCCCCCAGACCAGCATCACGCCCAGATTGTTCCAGACAAAGCTCATCGAGAGCCCCATGGCGGTAAAGGCATCAAGGTCACGGTCGAGAACCAGCGGAATGGAAAAGGCGCTGATCGCAAAGCCGAAGGCCGCGAACAGGCCGCCTACCGCAGTGCCGACACCAAGCAAGGACCAGCCCATTTGCGTCGTGAACAAAATCTCCACGACCTCGACGACGCCCGGAATGGAGCGCCAGCCCCAAAACAGGGCGAAAATGATGACGGCGGCGCGCATCCACACCATGGCGAGCGTGCACAGGATCGCTCCGACAAAGAACACATGGCCGACCGTTCCACGCTTGGGCCGCAACATGTCGCCAAGGCCAGCCTCGCGCCCTTCCTGCCGCAGCCGGCTCTTTTCATAAAGACCCGTGGCGAAGACCGGACCAAGGATGACCAGGCCGGACAGCGCCGGGAACAGCACCTGGTCCCAGCCAAAATTGAGCATGGCCCAAAGCATGAGCACGCTGAGTCCGGCAACGCCGATGCCGTAGATCAGGCTTGGCATCGGATGGTGCCACAGGTCACTCCAGCCCTGACGGAGCCAGCTGAACGGAGCCGAGAGCGGCAGATTGCGGCGCCGGTCGATGGCGGGCGGCAGGGCGGGAACAATAGGGGGTAGCGTCGTCATTGCGGCTTGTTTCTCCCTAGCAGGACGAGCGGGCGGCTCGGTAGCCGCCTTCGTGCTGCGCGGCTTTGGTATGGCTTACGCATTCAGGCTGAGATGCGAACGAGACATAGACCAGGTGGACATTGGCCGCACCCAGCACCAGCAGGCCCAGCGTCAAGCCAATAATGAAAATCCATTTCAGGCGTCCGGCATGGGCTTGCGGTTCACTCACGGCCTGCCCTCAGATCATTGAGATAGAGGGCGAGAATGCGGATGTCGGTCTCGGCCAGACGGCCTTCCCAGTGGGGCATGTGCCCGGCGCGGCCGGCATAGATCGAATCGAAGAGGTCCTGGCGCGACCCGCCATAGATCCAGAACGGATCGACGAGGTTGGGCGTACCCATGAGGGTGATGCCTTCTCCGTCCGCGCCGTGGCATGAAGCACAGTTGGCGGCGAAAAGGGCGGCCCCTTCGGGCGACTGCGCGTCGATTTCGGCCTTGGGGGCGGTTTGCAGATCGCCCAGATACGACACGAGGCTGGAAATGTCCGAGCGCCCCAGCATCCCGTCGCGCCCGAATGCCAGCATGTTGGCGTAGCGGGTTTGGGGATGGGTCGAGTTGATGCCGACGCGGATGGTCTGGGCGATGGTTTCGAGGTCATCTCCCCACATCAGCGGTGCATCGACCAGATTGGGATAATCGGTCTGACCGGTGCCTTGCGCGGTGTGGCAGGCGGCACAATTGTCGCCAAATATCGGCGCGCCAACCTCGCGCACCACGGCCATGAGGTCGGGGTCGTGTGAAAGGGTATCGAGATCGGTTTGCGCGATAGCGTCGAGCCACTGGGCCTTTTCGGCCTCTGCGATGGCCAGTTGGGCTTGGACGGAGGTCTTTTGATCGATTCCCAGCAGGCCGCGCCAATAGGAGGACACGCCCGGCCAGGCTGGCAGTAGCAAGGTTGCCACCGCCATATAGATCACTCCAGCGATCAGGGCGGCAAACACCACGCGCGGAACCGGTGAATTGAGTTCCTTGATGCCGTTCCATTCGTGACCGGTGGTGACCTGACCGGTAACGGGATCGCGTTCAGGTTCGTGTGCACTCATGGACGGTCATCTCCATCCTGGAGTGGTGCGTTCCTGGCTTCCTGAAAGCGGCCCTTGTTGCTGGGCCAATAGGCATAGGCCAGCACGGCGATGGACATTGCAATCAGATAGAAGAGACCGAAGGATTTGGCGATAGCGACGAGGGTTTCGTGGTCGGGAAGCATCATCAGTCCTCCATTGCGGTCTGGAACGGGGCGTCGGTCAACTGACCGAGGATTTGCAGATAGGCCACCAGCGCGTCCATTTCGGTCAGCCGTTGCGGGTCGCCGTCAAAGGCGCGGATATTGGTCTCCTCGCCATAGCGCTCGGTGACGCCCTGGGTGGTCGACGCCGCGGGATTGGCCTGCGCATGGGCATCCTGCGTGGCGTTGGCGATCATCTCTTCGGTATAGGGAACACCGACACGCTGCATGGCGCGCAGATGCAGGCCCAGATCATCGGACCGCAGGATGGTTTCGGCCAGCCAGCCATACCGGGGCATGTTGGACTCGGCCACCACGTCGCGCGGATTGATCAAGTGCGCGACATGCCAGGCGTCGGAGTATTTTCCGCCAAGACGGGCGAGGTCCGGCCCGGTGCGCTTGGATCCCCAAAGATGGGGATGGTCGTATTGGGATTCGACGGCCAGCGAATAGGGACCATAGCGGTCCACTTCATCGCGCAGGGTGCGGATCATCTGGCTATGGCAGGCGTAGCATCCCTCCCGCATGTAGATGTCGCGCCCTGCCAGCTCCAGTGGCGTATAGAGCCGCATGTCCGGATCGGATTCGACCGTCTCGTCGATGGTGAACAGCGGGGCAATTTCAACGAACCCGCCGATCGAGGCCACGGCAATGATGGCGATGACGAGCCCGATGGCGGTCCGTTCGAGTTTGTAGTGAAGTCCGAACACTGATTTATTCTCCCGCTGCAACGACGGTTTCTGCCAAAGGCAGGTCGGGGGACAAATCCACCTGCTGCTCTTGTGGCATGCGGATGGTCATGACGATGTTGTAGAGGGCCAGGATGGCTCCGAGCAGGAACAGCGTCCCGCCGATGGCACGGGCGATGTAGTAGGGATGCATGGCGACCAGAGAGTCGACGAACGAATAGGCCAAGCCACCGGTTTCTCCGTATGTCCGCCACATCAGGCCCTGGATGACGCCCGAGTTCCACATCGCAAAGACGTAGATGAGCGTACCGGCCAGCGCGAGCCAGAAGTGGGCCTCGACAAGAGCTTTGGAATACAGCCGCTGCTTTTTCCACATCCACGGCACCAGCGCATAGAGCGAACCGAAGGTGATCATCGCCACCCAGCCCAGGGCGCCGGCGTGTACGTGCCCGATCGTCCAGTCGGTATAGTGGGATAGCGAGTTGACCGGGCGAATGGCCATGAACGAGCCTTCGAACGTGGTAATGCCGTAGAAAATCGCCGACAGCGCCATGAACCGCAGCACCGCGTCATCGCGCACCTTCTGCCAGGCCCCGTTGAGGGTGAGCAGCGCGTTGCCGGCTGACGCCCAGGAGGGAATGAGCAGCACGACCGAGAACACCATGCCCAGGGTCTGCACCCAGTGGGGAAGGGCGGTGTAATGGAGGTGGTGGGAGCCCGCCCACATATACATGAAGGTGATGCCCCAGAAGCTGATGATCGACAGGCGATAGGAAAAGATCGGCCGGTTGGCGCGCTTGGGCAGGTAGTAATACATCATGCCCAGGAAACCGGCGGTGAGGAAGAACGCAACCGCGTTATGGCCGTACCACCACTGGGTCATCGCATCCTGCACACCCGAGAACAGGCTGTAGCTCTTGGCGCTGGTCAGCGAGATCGGGATGGCGAGGCTGTTGACGATGTGGAGCATCGCAACAACGAGAATGAAGGCCATGTAGTACCAGTTGGCCACATAGATATGCGGTTCCTTGCGTCGGGCCAGCGTGCGGATATAGATCGCGAAATACACCACCCATACGATAACGAGCAGGATATCGGCGTACCATTCCGGTTCGGCGTATTCCTTGGACTGGGTAATGCCGAGCATGAAGCCGGTTGCGGCAAGGACACAGAACAGGTTGTAGCCGATCAGGACGAACCACGGGCTGAACTGATCCGGCATCCGGGCCCGGGAGGTGCGCTGGAGCACGTGGAACGAGGTGGCGATCAGGGCGTTGCCGCCGAAACCAAAGATCACCCCGGCGGTGTGGATCGGGCGAATGCGCCCGAAGCTCGTCCAGGGACCGGAAAAGTTGAAATCGGGAAAGGCCAGGAGGAACGCCACCCAGGCGCCGACAAACATGCCCACAACACCCCAGACCAGGGCCAGAATGATGCCTGCCTTGGTGGGGCTGTCGTAATATTCCTCGAACCGGGACTCTGGAGGTTCGGGAAGCGACCAGCCTCGGGCGACGACAACCAGCCCTGCAAGACCAGCGAGGATGATTATCCAGCCATGGACTGCAATCGGATCTCCACGACCGCCAGCTGCAAACGCCAGCCCGACCGCTGCGAGAAGAAGGCTCAGAATGCCCCACAGCATTCTTTCCTCTCGGGTGAAACTCTGGATCATCGGTGCTCTGCCTTTCCCGGACCACTCAAATTTCTCACTGCACGGCCTTGGCCGCGCCGGTAGAAAACCGTTCTTGGTCGATCCGTTATCAGCGCTGACGTGCCGCCGCTTTGATCTGCGTCAAATAACGGAGCTGGAAAGGCCGGTGCGACCTTATGCGCCCCGCGAGGGAAGACCTAATATTGGGTGGCGGTCAGCGGATCGACACCGAACAGGACGACGTGTCCGCCATGCAGCAACCATCCGGTCACGAGGGCCGTCAGCAGTGCGGCCACGATGATCGGGGGATCGATCCTGAACCGCGTGCGCCCTTGCGCGATGGCCAGAAACGGAATGACGGACGTGGTCGAGGCGAGGGTTTCCCAGCGCGGGCCCAGCTTGCGGCGGGCGCGGCGATCACCGAGGGCAAAGCCGCCAGCCGCAAGCGCCGCCATGCTGCCAAACAGCAGCACCGAGCGCAGGTCGCCATTGGGGGCGATATGGGACACAGCCCACAGCAGCGCGCCCCAGAATACGGGATGGCGCGTGATCCTGGAAATCCCGCTCTGGACCTCGGTTGCGGGACGCACCGAAAGGGAGAGCGGGTTGGGCGAGAGCAGCCCGGCGATGATGAAAAACAACCCTAATGGAGAAAGAAGCACCGTCACCCACGCCTGCCAGCCTGCTGCGGGCCAGAGCATGATCGCGGGGGAATTAAGCGTCGCGACGATGACCCACACCAGCGTTGCGGTCGAGATTACCGAATGAACGATCATGTAACGGGTCTGGCCGAGCCCGCCGACGAGACGCTCACGCATGCCGGGCATGGCGGGGATCAGGTGCAGGACGAGGAAGGCGAAAAGAGCAAGGGAGAGATGCAGCATGAGCCGACCTTAACATGAAACGGTAAACCAGTTCGGTGCATGCGGAACGCTGGTTTTGCCGTGTGAAACCGCTAGGGTGTTCTAGCTGATGTGCGCAGGCTATCCTTGCGCCATATCAAAGCCCGCTGCGGCATGTTGGCTCGTTGAAGGCGTTGCGGCGGGACCCCCGGGCCACGTTGCGCTGGCTCAAAGACAGCACCCGGCGGGCATGAAACGAACGGACGATCCCACAGGAAGCGGAGGCGGGTCGTGTTCTTCCAGCGTTTGGCAAGCGGCGGCATTCCACGCGGCGTGGCGCAATCGGGACCGGCCATTCTCTCCTACGGCTTCCGGCCATTCTTTCTGGCCGGCGGCATCTGGGCGGTCGTTGCCATGGTGGTTTGGGTTGCCGCGCTGGCGGGCGGGCTCGCCATTGGCGGCAAGATCGGGGCTGCAAACTGGCACGCGCATGAAATGGTGTTCGGTTATACCGGAGCGGTTCTGGCGGGCTTCATGCTCACGGCGATACCCAACTGGACCGGGCGGTTGCCGGTTTCGGGCAGGCCGCTGCTGGTTCTGGTGCTGATCTGGCTTGCAGGGCGCCTGGTTTTCCTCTTTCCCGATGTTTTCGGACTGGGCGTGGCGTTGACGGTCGAAGGTATCTTCCTGCCCGCTCTGGGTCTGATTGCGCTGCGCGAGATCGTCGCCGGTCGCAACTGGAAAAATCTCAAGATTCTCGTCGGTATCTTTGTTTTGATGGCCGCCAATATCTGGTTCCATGTGGCGGTCGGGCTGGGACAGTCTCCGGCTGCGCCCCTGCGGCTGGCTATTGCTGGCTGGACCTTGCTCATCATGCTGGTGGGAGGGCGGATCATCCCCAGCTTCACGCGCAACTGGCTGGCGCGGCAGGGGGCAAAAGCCCTGCCCGCACCGTTCGACAGGCTCGATCAGTTCGCGATTACGGGGGCGGCGATGGCGCTGCTGGTCTGGACCCTGTGGCCGACCGGCCTTCTCACTGCGGTGGTGTGCACGGCTGCAGCAGTTCTGCATGGTGTCCGGTTGGCGCGCTGGCGGGGCTATGCCAGTTTTTCCGAACCGATCGTTGCCATCATGCACGTCGCCTATCTGATGGTTATTGCCGGGCTTGCTCTGATTGCGGCGGCGGCTTTGGAGTGGCTGGCAGAAGCGTCGGCGCTTCATGTTCTTTTGATCGGCGCGATCGGGGGGATGACACTGGCGGTGATGACCCGGGCGGCTCTGGGCCATACCGGTCGCCCGATCCGGGCTTCGGGCCCGACCCAGATCGCCTATCTATCGCTTTTTGCCGCAGCCCTCGCCCGTCCGCTGGCGGATTTCCTCCCCCAGCACTACATTATGATCCTGTCCGCGAGCGGATTGCTCTGGATCCTCGCATTTTCCGCCTTTTTGTGGACCTATGCGCCGATTTTGCTTGCGCCGAGACTGGCCCGCGCCGGAGCAACGGGGCCGAAAAACTGAATTGCGGGCCTGGCAATTTGAGGCCAGGCGAGATCGGGTAAGGACCTTATATGTCGCGTATGGCGTTCATCGCTTTGGGATTGCTCTGCGTGGGCATGGGGGCACTGGGCGTGGTGTTGCCCTTGCTGCCGACAACGCCGTTCGTGTTGCTCGGCGCGTTCTTTTTTGCCCGCAGTTCGCCAAAGCTGCACGCGTGGCTGCTGCGGCACAGAGTGTTCGGCCCCCTCATCAGCAACTGGAAAGAGACCCGCTCCATCTCGCCCACAGCCAAGCTGAGTGCAGTTCTGGCCATCGTCGCGACCATGGGGATCAGCATTGTGCTCACCGTGCCCCCGGCAGTGCTCGCAATTCAGGGAGTAGTGCTGCTCGCGGTCGCCACGTTCATTCTGACCCGGCGCAACCCGCCACAGGACAAGCAACGGCCGTCTTTGGCCGCTGGCCCACGCTGACGTCGAATTTCAGGGCGTTGACCGAATAGTCAGGCGGCGTTTCGGCTCTTGGTCTTGCGCAGCAGCAGCGCGTTCTTGATCCGATCCAGCTTTTCCTGTCCGTCTTCATCCTGTGCGGCGTTTCTGAACCCGGCACGCATGAAGACTGCAATCAGCAGCACGAAGCCCGCACCGAGCGTTGCCAACAGCGCCATAAGAAGCGGAGAGCGGCCTACGAGGGAGGCGTTGGTGGGGGCGGATACGACAATCTCGGTGGGGATTGCAGCCAGTTCATTGCGCAGTTCGGCTGCCAGGACCTGTGCATCTTGCCGACCGGTCAAAAGCTCTTCAAGCGCGGATGAAGCGGCAGCATAAGCCTGCGTATCGAATGGGCTAGCGCGCTCAAGATCGCTGAGCGCTGTTGTGATGCGGGCGATGATGCCATCGCGCAACGCCATGCTCTGGTCGAGGACCGCGATCTGGTCCAACAGTTCGCCGCGCGCGTCGGGCAACTCTCCCGCCTCAATCGCCAGCTCAATGCCCGAGATGATTGCCGTCAGGCGCATCGTAACGTCAGGATCGGGCCCGGCCAGGACAAGTTGCGTCGTCCCGGTATTGGTGTCTTGGGTGATCGACAGGCCCGGTTCCGTATCCCCCAATGGGCTGATCACAGCGGCCGGAAGGGTCAGGACGGCTTCGGAACGGTAGGAGTGCGGCTGCATGCTGACCATGCCAAAGGCCAGCACGCCAATCAGCAGCGGAACGACGACCAGCACCAGCCAGTGCTCGGCGATTATGACCAGAAGATCGAGCAGGCTGATTTCGCCATTCTCAATGCGTTCGTCCTGGGCCATCTGCGAAACTCCCCCCTCTCGCTGGCGTCGATTAGAACATAGCTGAGGTCAGTCAGCCAGTGGGTTCAGGGGTTTCCCGCATTGAAAGGTCGGGGCGGGCGAAATCGCCGCTTTCTCCGTTCATCACCCACAATTCTCCAGTGGAGATATCGAACCAGGCGCCATGCAGCGACAAGGCTTGGGCTTTGACGCGCGACTGCACGAAAGGAAAGGTCATCAAATTGCCGATCGACTGGCGGATGGTGATGCGCTCAAGGGCAGTCTGTTGCTCGGCTGGGGTGAGCAGGTGATTGGCTTCGATCTCCCCGGCCACGTCCTTGACCATGTTGAGCCAGCGCCCGATGAAATTCCCCTCCGGCGCATTGCCGGCGGCGGTGGCAAGCGCGCTCTGGATGCCGCCACAGCGTCCGTGCCCCATCACGACGATGTCGGACACTTCGAGATGGACGACCGCAAATTCGATTGCCGATGATGTTCCGTGAAAGGCTGCGTCTGGCCCGAACGGGGGCACCAGGTTGGCGACATTGCGCAACACGAACAACTGGCCGGGCCCGCAATCGAAAATGGTTTCGGGAGCCGAGCGCGAATCGCAGCAGGCAATGACCAGCGTGGTCGGGTGCTGGCCGTTTTCAGCCAGCGAGCGGTAGCGGTCCCGCTCGGAATTGTAACGTCCCGTCATGAAGCTGCGATAGCCATCGAGAAGGAACGGGGGAAAGTCCTGAGACATAATCGGATTATCCTTTGCGTCCATCGACCCCGCGATTAGACCCTGACGCAGGCAAGATCAATCGCTATGGTTGTCGCGCCTGCGCTTTTCACAGAGCGAGCGGGCGGCAGAAGGAGGTTTTTATAGTGATCTATCGTTTTCTGACCGGCGATGACGATTCCGCTTTCTGCCACAAGGTTACCAAGGCGTTGAGCGAAGGCTGGCTGCTGTATGGCGAGCCGCACTATGTGTTCGACCCGGTGGCGGGCAAGATGCGCTGCGGCCAGGCGGTCACCAAAGAGGTCGCCGAACAGCACTATGACGAGACCAGGAAGCTCACCGATTACGTCTAGGACTGTCTTCGGCTGACATCAGCTTTCGCGGTTGGCGAAATGGGTGATCAGGGCGCGCAGCGGCTGGGCCCGGTCGCCAAACGGAGCAAGTGCCTCGGACCCTTCCAACACGGCATCGTCGAGCAGGCGGCGCGCGCCCTCGACGCCGCGACGGGCGACGATGGTGGATTTGTTCTGGGCGATGTCCTTGCCAGCGGTCTTGCCGAGCGCCACCGAGGTGGCGGTGATGTCGAGAATGTCATCGGCGATCTGAAAGGCAAGGCCGGCGGCAGAGCCATAGCGCAACAGCGCTTCGTGCTGATCGGCCGATGCGCCGCCAAGGATGGCGCCCATGTCGACGCCACATCGGATCAACGCACCGGTCTTTCCCGCTTGCATGCGCAGGATACCCGCTTCATTGAGCGGCGTGGTCTCGCCCTCAATGTCGAGAACCTGTCCGCCGACCATTCCTGCTGCGCCTGCGGCCCGCGCCAGCGTGGCGACCAGTGCGGCGCGGATGGCCGGGTCCGGGTGGGTCAGCGGATCGGCGAGTATGGCAAAAGCTTCAGTGAGCAGGGCGTCGCCGGCCAGGATCGCCAGAGCCGGATCAAAGGCCTTCCACACGGTGGGTTTGCCGCGCCGCATCTCGTCGTTGTCCATGTCGGGCAGGTCGTCATGGATGAGGGAATAACAATGGATCATTTCCAGCGCAGCCCCCGCAGGCAGGCTGTGAGGGGCGGAAATATCGAACAAGGCGGCGCTGGCGCGGACCAGGAAGGGGCGCAGCCGCTTGCCGCCGGCCAGGGCGCCATGGCGCATGGCAGCGCTCAACCGTTCGGGAGCGCCCGTCGCATCGATCCAAGCGGCAAGATAGGCTTCAGTCTGGGCAGCGCAGTCTACGAGCGCCGTCTCGAAGTCATGCGCATCCATGAGGTGCTCAGCCCGCAATGATTCCGCTTTTCCCTGAATCGTGGAAATTCCTGTATTGTGCTGATCGCTGGCGCTTTCAGGCCGCGAAAGTGGTATCCGATTTTGCACGAAAGGCTTTAAAGCCTTGAGGGTGATCGAGCAAGCGCGGGGGCGGCGGCAGGGCGAAAGAATGGATGAAACTTTGGTCGCAAAGACAAAGCGCGGGCGCAAGGGCGTATGGCGCTGGGTGCGCATTCCTTTAGTCGCTCTGGCGGCGATAATTGCCATTCCGCTCGTCATGGTGCCGGTCTATTCCCTCGTCCCGCCGGTTTCGACGCTGATGGTTGGCCGTTATCTGACCGGGCAGCCCGTTACTCGGCAGTGGCGCCCCATCGACCAGATTTCGGACCGGCTCAAGACGGCGGTGATGCTGTCGGAAGATGGGCAGTTCTGCTCGCACAACGGCGTGGATTCAGCAGCGCTACGGGCTGAAGTCGAAGCCTTTCTTGCGGGCGCTCCGGCCCGGGGCGCGTCGACCATCACCATGCAGGTGGCGCGCAATCTGTTCTTGTGGAACGGGCGTTCGGTGATCCGCAAGGGGCTGGAAGTGCCGTTGGCGCTCTATATCGATTTCGTCCTGCCCAAGCGGCGGGTGATGGAAATCTATCTCAACATCGCCGAATGGGGCCCCGACGGGCAGTTCGGGGTGGAGGCGGGTGCACAGGCCGCCTTTGGTACCACGGCGGAGAATTTCACCTGGCGTCGGGCGGCGCTGTTGGCGGTGACGCTGCCCAACCCGCATGTGCGACGGCCGGGACAGCCAAGCGCCGGGCTGATGCGGGTTGCCGGGATTGTCGAAGCGCGGGCGCTGCGGTTTTCGTCTCATGCCTCCTGCCTGTTCAAAGGGGCGCCGGCGCTATAAGACATTGGCGGCTGACAAATCGACGGCGATTTTTCCTCACGGCACTCTAGCCAAGACACTGGCGATCTAGTATAGAGCGCCTCGATCCGAACACGGTATGACAGTTTCTGCTTGACCGGCGCGGCAGGGTCTTAATTGCCCCGCAGGTTTGGCAACGAGGAAAATGGAGTAGTCACATGGCAGTTCCGAAGAGGAAGACGACGCCGATGAAGCGCGGTTTCCGCCGCTCGGCCGACGCGCTCAAGGCCGAAACTTACGTTGAAGACAAGGATAGCGGCGAGCTTCGCCGTCCGCATCATGTCGATCTGAAGACCGGCATGTATCGCGGCCGTCAGATTCTTGAGGCCAAGAGCAACTGAGCCTTGGCTTCTGGCGCTTGAACTAAAGCGCCATTGACGGGGGTTCCCGTCGCGATTACGGCCAGTCCCTGAAAAGGGCTGGCCTTTTTGTTATCACGTCTCGGAGGACGACTGGATGAGCACGCGGACAGAAACCGACTCAATGGGCCCGATCGAGGTTCCAAACGAGAAATATTACGGTGCCCAGACCGCGCGCTCGCTGATGAATTTCGATATCGGCGGCGAAAAGATGCCGCTGGAAATCATCCACGCGTTCGGGGTTCTTAAAAAGGCTGCCGCGGTCACCAATACTCGGCTGGGGCTGATGGACGAAGCGGTCCGGGACCTGATTGTAGCCGCAGCCGACGAAGTGATCGCCGGGCAGTTGAACGATCATTTCCCGCTTGTGGTCTGGCAGACCGGGTCGGGCACCCAGTCGAACATGAACGTCAATGAGGTGATCTCGAACCGTGCCATCGAAATGGCGGGCGGGCAGATGGGGTCGAAAACCCCGATCCATCCCAACGATCATGTCAATATGAGCCAGTCGTCAAACGACACCTATCCCACCGCCATGCATATTGCGGCGGTGGTTAGTGTCGAGGAGACCCTGTTTCCCAAGGTGGAGCTGCTGCGCGACACGCTGGCCAGGAAATCCGAAGAATTCATGGACGTGGTCAAGATTGGCCGTACCCATCTTCAGGACGCGACGCCCCTTACCCTGGGCCAGGAAATCTCCGGATGGGTTGCCCAGATCGACGCCGCGCTCCGAGCTGTACGCGGCTCGCTCGAACAGTTGCGCGAGCTGGCGCTGGGGGGCACGGCGGTGGGCACCGGGCTCAACACCCATCCCGATTATGCAGTGGGCGTGGCCGAAGAAATCGCGCGCTTGTCCGGCCATCAGTTCGTGACCGCGCCCAACAAGTTTGCGGTTCTCGCTGGACACGACGCCTTTGTCAGCGCTTCGGGCGCGCTCAAGCAGCTTGCGGCTGCGCTGATGAAGGTGGCCAACGACGTGCGCTGGCTGGCTTCGGGCCCGCGCTCGGGGTTGGGGGAGATCACCATTCCGGAAAACGAGCCCGGGTCTTCGATCATGCCGGGCAAGGTGAACCCGACCCAATCGGAAGCCCTGACCATGGTGGTCACCCAGGTGATGGGCAATGACGCGACCATCGGTTTTGCCGCGTCACAGGGCAATTTCGAACTCAACGTCTTCAAGCCGGTCATTGCGTATAATTTCCTCCAGTCGGTGCGTTTGCTGGGCGATGCGGCCAAATCGTTCAACGATAATTGTGCCGTGGGTCTTGAGCCCGACCGCAAGCGGATCGAGGAGCACCTCAACAATTCGCTGATGCTGGTGACGGCGCTCAACCGCAAGATCGGCTATGATAACGCCGCCAAAATCGCCAAGACCGCGCATCAGAACGGCACCACCCTGCGTGAAGAGGCGATCAATCTCGGGCTGCTGACGGGTGCGGAATTTGACGCCGAAGTCCGGCCCGAACGAATGGTCGGACCGCTTCCCGCCAAGACATAGGCCAAAGGCCCTACGGGAAGGGCGGGACCGGGGGCCCGCCTCAGATCGACACTGATTTGCGATAGCCGGTGGGGATGCGCTTTGTCGCGCTGGCCTCAGCGGTGCGATAGCTGTGGTTTGCCTGGGCATCGCTGATCGAGGCCCCCGTGCCCAGAAGCTGGACAAGAAATGCCGCCTGGGGCGCGCGCTCGGACAGAAGGGCGCCGGGACGTGGCAGGCTGATCGGCAATTTGTGTGCCGAAATGCGTCGCTTGTTGCCGTTTACCGTACCCATTTTCCGCTCGTCTCGTTCCAGAGCGGGACGCTTGTCCCGTTTCGGCACACTTTGGGTGCATTCTCACTGGAATGGTCGCAATTGTCGTGCCAGATGGCAACGATTTGTTAACGATTGGCACAGACGTTATGCGGTATGGTTAACGCGATCGGTGCAGCGTTAACAAAGCGGCAAGAAACGCGCCGCAATTTTGCGGCTTTGTTGCTATCTTGAGGGACGGATGTTTTCCGGATCGCACCGCAAAGGCTCCGCCATGCCCCTGACCTCCGTCTTCGCCCCGATGTCCCGTGTTGTCCTGGCGCTTGCCTGCGTGGGAGGAGTGGCTGCATGCAGCAGCAGCGGGCCGGTATCGGGTGGGCTTGAGCCGGGCCTTGTGGCGCAGGTCAGCACCCCGGGCGCGCAGATGGATCACCGGTCGGCCCTGACGATTATCAACCAGTATCGGGCGGTGCGCGGAGTGTCTGCATTGGCGGCCGATGCGGGCCTTGATGCGCAGGCCCAGGCGCTTGCCGCTCAGTATGCGCGCACCGGCACCCCGCCCGCCAAGCCCGGCGACCTTGCCGCCATGCGCCTGTCAGCGGGCTATACCAATTTTGCGGAAACCTTCTCAGGCTGGCGCAATAGCCCAGCCGATGCGGATGTCCTGGCGATGGGCGATGCCAGGCGCGCGGGGTTCGCGGCAGTCTATGACCCCAATTCCGCCTATGGCACGCATTGGGTGATGGTGCTGGCGCGGTAACAGGGCGCGCTTTAGCGAGCTCCGGCAGCTGTCAGTACGCGGGTTGCGGCGTGTAGCCTTCGCTGTTGGTCCGGCAGCAATTGTTCCGGGCTGCGGATCAGCCTTGCCTCAAGCTCGGTTGTGGCGATGGTTTCGATAAATCGCACGGCAAAGCCATGATCGAGCATCCGTACGACCCGCCCAACCACAGTGCCGATGGCTAGCGGCATGCCGACGCTGATATCAAGTTCCGCTGAAACCGCGGCGCCGGAATTGGACATGTCGATCACAAAGCACGGCACCAGACTGGCATCGGCCAGAACGATGACCGATTGCGGATCGCGGGGCAGAAGGCGGGAATGGCGCCGAGTGTCGGTTACCGCATAATTCTTGTGCCTGTCGAGCCAGGCAATCCGGTCGGCCATGCCCCGGCGCGCTTCGCTGTCGAGTTCGAGCGACATGGCAAAGCCAAATCCCAGGGTGCGCTCGATCTGCCCCCGCAGGCGCCCGAACTCGTTGAACTGCCCGATCACCCAATCACCTACGTCGCCTGAGACGGGCGCGGAAAGCAGCAGGTTTGAAGGGGAAATGCGCTGGATACGGCAGGCAAATACCGTCGTTGGCCGTTCGGATCCGGCCGACCATTTCTCCAGATGGTAGCGTCCGGGAATATTGGCCAGCAGGCGGGCGCGGTCCTTGCCGCCACCCTGATCAGCTCCCGTCATATTCATTGCGTCCTCCTCCCCTAGTGCGCTTGCGCGATACGGGAAGTCCCGATAATGCAGCTTCATATTGAATAAAGTCTTGCTGTTTGCCTTGATCCCTGGCGGCAGCATTTTCGGGCAGAAGGCTGGATATCTTGACAACGATCGACGCGCGGGGGCTCAAATGTCCCTTGCCGGTGCTCAAACTGGAAAGAGTGCTCGAAACAGCAGCGCCCGGAGACGCAATCGTCGTGCTGGCCACCGATCCGGTCGCGCGGATCGATATTGCGCTCTATTGCCGCCAGCAGGGACACGCGCTGGAGATTTCCGAGCAGGGTGGTGGCGTGTCGCGCTTTGACATTATCCGCGATGGAGCGAAGGCTGTCGCCCAGCCCTGACGATCAGGGGCGCGGACGGGGCAGAGGCACCATAGTGCCCGATGGGGTGAGCGAGACGATCGAGGCGTCCCCGAAGCCGATCGCGGCGGGCTGGGACGGGGGCGTCCAGGCAAACATCGGTGTATCGGGACGCGGGCGGGGCAGCGGCACGTTGGCGAGGCGGCCCAGGGTCGAAACTGTATGGGTCGGCGGCACCAGCGTATCGTTGAGATAGGAAATCTGTCCGTCCAGCCCGGCGGAAAACACCGCCTTGCGGGCTTCAGCATATTCGGCGGCACCGGCTCCGCAGATATTGCTACGCATGTCGGTGGGCATCAGACCCAGATTGTTGCTGATGTCGACTACGTTGCGGCCTGTGCCGCGATACCCGCCAGCAAAGCCCGAATACAGCATCTGGGCAGTCATTTCGCCGCGCTCGCGCGAAGAATTGGCACCCAGGGTGACGGCCATCAACTGGCGTCCGTCGCGATAAACGGTGGCAACGACATTGAGCCCCGAGGCGCAGATATAACCCGTCTTCATGCCGTCGGTGCCCGAAAATCCGGTCAACAATTCGTTGTTGGCGTGCGAGCGGGACTGGCCGAAGGCCACCGTGCGGGTGGCAAAGATCGAGTCATATTGAGGGAAGCGGGCGCGGATGGTGAGCGCTACCATGGCGATATCACGGGCGGTCGTTACCTGACGGGGATCGTGCAGGCCGTGCGGGTTGACGAAATGGGTGCCGGAAAGTCCCATCATGGCCGCGCGGCGGTTCATCATGTCGACGAAAGCCGGTTCACTCCCGGCGATGGTTTCCCCGATTGCGACGGCAATGTCGTTGGCCGATTTGACGATCAGGATGTAGAGCGCATCTTCAAGGGTGATCGCGGTGCCTTCGGCAAGCCCCATCTTGGAGGGCTCGACAGACAGCGCGTTGGCCGTGGTGATGACGGGGGTGGACAGCGAGGCCTGCCCGGTTTCGATGGCCTCAAAAGCGATGAGCGCGGTCATGAGCTTGGTGAGTGAGGCGGGGTGCCAGGGCAGGCCGGCCTCATTTTCAAACAGCACTTCATTGGTGCGCATGTCGATGAGAAGCTGAGGGAGCGCCAGGGCGGGACCGAACGATGCCGCGACGCTGGCGACTGCAAGTGCACACAACAACAGCAATCGTCTAACGGTGTGCACGCACCAATTTCCTTGTCATCTGCGGCTCCGTGCTGCTGGCATTCATGCCCTTCACACAGGTGCCGACGGGTTCTCGTTGAATGGGTCGGGCATCCTTAACAGCCCAAATTGGGCAGAACAATGCCCGACCAGGTGCGGAAGAACACGGGGCCGGCTTTTTGCGGTGCGGTTGGCTCACAGCGGCCCGGGGTTTCAATCAGAGGCCCTCCTGCTTATATTGGAGGCCGTATCCGCCACGTTCAGGGGTCAGATCATGCGCATCGAGCGTGATGAAACGACAGTCTGTGCCGCAATGACGGACATTCTCAATCGCATCGGCGACAAATGGAGCGTCATGGTGGTTGAGCGTCTCGATGGCGGCACCATGCGATTTTCAGAATTGCTGCGCGCCGTCGATGGCGTGTCCCAGCGCATGCTGACCCTGACTTTGCGCAATCTGGAACGCGACGGGCTGGTGATCCGCACGGTCTATCCGGAAATTCCCCCGCGCGTCGAATACCGTCTGACCGAACTGGGTCGAACCCTGACCGGGCCGATCAGTGCGCTGTGGGATTGGGCGGAAAAGCATCAACAGGCTGTCGCCGAGGCTCGCACCGCCTATGATCGCGCGCAGGCCATCGAGACCGCGCCGGAATGCAAGCGCGCCTGAAGGTCTTGCCAGATCAGCCGATGTCCCTGATCGGCTTCCAGGTGATGAACCGATAGAGATAAATCAGTACCGCCAGAATAACGACGCCTGTGGAAACCGGGTCCACATAAGCCTCGACCACCGGGTAGCTCTCATGGAGCAAAAACCCTGAGAAGGTGAGCAGGCCCGTCCACACGGTGGTGCCGATCAAGGAGATGGCGAAAAACCGGCCAACAGGCATGGCCGCCAGCCCGGCAGGCACCGAGATCAAGGTACGGATGGCCGGGATCAAACGCCCGATCAGGACGGCCCAGATGCCGTAGCGGTCGAACCAGCGCACCGCCATATCGATATCGGCCTCGGAGATCGTCGCGAACCGGCCAAAGAAGTTGCACAGAAGGCGAAACCGTTCGATGCCCAGTAGCCGCGCAACACCGTACCAGACACTGGTGCCCAACATCGAACCGGCGGTGCCGGCCAGCAGCACCCCGAGCGGGTTGAGACGGCCATCGGCGGCGGCATAGCCCGCAAACGGCATGATGAGTTCGGACGGAATCGGCGGGAAGACGTTTTCGACAAACATCAGCATCATGATGCCGAAATAGCCCCAGTCGGTAATGGTATTGATGATCCAGTCGCTCATTGCCCGCCTTTCTGCCGTCGGGCGGGTTTTGCACGACATTGGCGAGAGGGGCAACAGCGCGGGGGAGAAAGTTTCTGCTTTCGGCTCACGCAACAATTGGGATGACGTGAATTTCACTCTTGACCTTCCCACGGTTGGAAGCACCATCTTGTGATCCGAATTGCTTTCGGAACGAGAAAGGAGGCGGCCATGAATGCCACCTTCCCCACTACTGATCAGGTTGAATCGATATCCCTGCCCATCGAGGGGATGACCTGTGCGTCCTGCGTCGGGCGTGTCGAACGCGCGCTGTTGGAGGTGCCGGGGGTTGAAGAGGTGTCGGTCAATCTGGTGACCGAGCGCGCCAGCATCACTGCCGGGGCGGGGGCCGATCATGAAACGCTTGCCAAGGCCGTCGAAAAGGCGGGGTATTCCGTGCCTGCGCCGCAGATCGGAGCCGGTGATGCGGTTGCGCTGGCCATCGAGGGGATGACGTGCGCGTCTTGTGTTGGTCGGGTGGAGGCTGCCGTAAAGGCCGTGCCTGGCGTTACCGACGCCGTGGTGAATCTGGCCACAGAGCGCGCCACTGTCCGCGGCTCGGCGGATGTGGGGGCGGTGATTGCCGCCATCGCGGCGGCGGGATACGCGGCCCAGCCGGTTGGAGATAGTGCCGACGGGGACGCGCAGCAGGCGGAAAAGAAGGAGGCCGAGCAGCAGCGGCTCTATCGCGACTTCGCGCTCGCGGCGATCCTGACGGCGCCGGTGTTTCTGATCGAGATGGGGTCGCACCTCGTTCCCGCTTTTGGGCGTCTGATTGAAACGAGCATCGGGATGCAGTGGAGCTGGTACATCCAGTTCGCGCTGACCTCGATCGTGCTGTTCGGCCCCGGGCTGCGCTTTTATCAAAAGGGCTTGCCCGCCTTGGCGCGGTTTGCCCCGGATATGAACTCGCTGGTGGCGGTGGGGACCCTGGCCGCCTATGGCTATTCGTTGGTGGCGACGTTTTTGCCCGGCCTGCTGCCAGCGGGCACCGTCAATGTCTATTATGAAGCGGCGGCGGTGATCGTCACCCTGATCCTGCTTGGCCGCCTGATGGAGGCCCGCGCTAAAGGGCGGACATCGGACGCGATCCGGCGGCTGGTCGGCTTGCAGGCCAAGACGGCGCGGATCAATCGTGACGGTACGGTTTTCGATCTACCCATCGGGTCGGTTGTCGCCGGAGACCTTGTTGAGGTTCGGCCCGGCGAGCGCATTCCGCTCGACGGCGAGGTGATCGAGGGTGACAGCTATGTCGATGAATCGATGATCACCGGGGAACCGATCCCGGTGGCCAAGGGCGTCGGCAGCGCTGTGGTCGGGGGCACAGTCAACCAGACCGGGGCCTTCAGCTTCCGGGCGACGGCGGTGGGGGCTGACACGGTGCTGTCGCAGATCATCCGCATGGTCGAAGACGCGCAAGGGTCGAAACTGCCGATCCAGGCCCTGGTCGATAAGGTAACCATGTGGTTCGTGCCAGCTGTCTTTCTGGTCGCGGCGCTGGCCTTTGTGGTGTGGCTGATCTTCGGGCCGTCGCCGGCGCTAACGTTTGCGCTGGTCAACGCCGTGGCCGTGCTGATCATCGCCTGCCCCTGCGCCATGGGACTGGCGACCCCCACCTCGATCATGGTGGGCACGGGGCGCGGGGCCGAGCTGGGGGTGCTGTTCCGCAAGGGCGAGGCGCTGCAATTGCTCAGGGATGCGCGGGTGGTTGCGGTCGACAAGACCGGAACGTTGACCGAAGGCAAGCCAGCTCTGACCGATCTGGAACTGGCGGAAGGTTTTGCCCGCGCGCCCGTGCTGGGTGCCGTGGCGGCGGTCGAGGCCCGATCGGAACATCCGATTGCGCGCGCTATCGTCGATGCAGCCAAGCAGGAAGGCATCGATCTGGCTCCGGTTTCACAGTTCGAATCGGTCACCGGTTTTGGTGTCAAAGCCGATGTGAATAGCCAGCGCGTCGAGATTGGTGCGGATCGCTATATGGTCGAACTCGGCCATGATGTGAGTGGGTTCGCCGCGGTTGCCGAACGGCTTGGCAATGAAGGCAAGTCGCCACTCTATGCGGCCATCGACGGCAAGCTGGCGGCGATCATCGCGGTCTCCGATCCGATCCGCGATACCACTCCGGCAGCGATCAGGGCCTTGCACGATCTCGGTCTCAAGGTTGCGATGGTCACCGGTGACAATGCGCGTACGGCCAAAGCCATCGCCGCGCGGCTGGGCATTGACGAGGTGATTGCCGAAGTGCTTCCGGACGGCAAGGTCGATGCGGTGCGCAGGCTCAAGGCCGAGCATGGTAAGGTGGCGTTTGTCGGCGACGGCATCAACGACGCCCCGGCGCTGGCCGAGGCCGATGTGGGGCTGGCCATCGGGTCGGGAACCGATATTGCCATCGAAGCGGCGGATGTTGTCCTGATGTCGGGCAATTTGCAGGGTGTGCCCAACGCCATTGCCCTTTCCAAGGCAACGATCGGTAACATCCGGCAGAACCTGTTCTGGGCTTTTGCCTATAATACGGCCCTGATCCCGGTGGCTGCCGGGCTGCTGTACCCCGCCTATGGCATCCTGCTCTCGCCAGTGTTCGCCGCCGGAGCCATGGCTCTGTCGAGCGTATTCGTGGTTGGTAATGCGCTGCGCTTGCGCAGGTTCAAAGTGGCGAACTGAAAGCCCCGGCGGCAGGATCCATATCAGGTCCGGCCGCCGGAAACGTCGAGGAGAATGATGATGAATATCGGAGAGGCTGCAAAGGCATCGGGCGTATCGGCCAAGATGATCCGCTATTACGAGCAGACCGGCCTGATCCCCAAGGCGGACAGGACCGCGTCGGGGTATCGCGACTATTCGGACACCGACGTGCACATGCTGCGATTCGTGCGCCGGGCGCGCGATCTTGGGTTTCAGGTGGCCGAGATCGGCGACCTGCTTGGCCTGTGGCGCGATGAAACCCGCCACAGCTCCGAGGTGAAGCGGCTGGCGCAGGGCCATGTCGCAGACCTGGAGAAAAAGATCGCCGGATTGCAGGATATGGCCAATACGCTCAATGTGCTGATCAAGTCTTGCCGCGGCGACAGTCGGCCCCAATGCCCGATTTTGCAACGGCTCGAAACCGACCGAGATGACGAGGACCTTTCGATCCATCCGCGCGCCGGAGCGATTGCGTAAAACCCGTCACGGGCAGGTCAATCTCAGGTGTTAGGCACTTCGGCCAACGGGGGTGAACTCTGGAGGCGCCAAAGCGGCATCTTTTGCGGCTTCCCTGATCAGCCAGCCACGAAACGCTGCGAATCGCGACAGTGTCACACATTCGGGGCGATAGACCACGTAATAAGCCAGCGCCGATGGCACAGTGATTTGGGGGAACAGGCGAACCAGCCTGCCGGCCGCGAGATCATCGTGAGCCAGGATGCCGCGGGCGAGCGCGATCCCCTGGCCGTCAATAGCAGCTTGCAGGACGGCGATGGCGTTGTTGAGCTTTATGCCACCGCTGCGGAAACTAGCGTCGATACCTGCCTTCTTGAGCCAGACGGTCCAGGTCATCAGGCCCGCCGCAGGATCAGCCGACTGATCATGAATGAGTGTGTGATGCGCGATGTCGATGGGTGCTGTCAGGCCGAGGGTCTTCTGCAGCACCGGGGAGCACACCGGGAAAATTTCCTCGTCCATCAACTTTTCGGCGGTGAGCCCGGGCCATGAACCTGCTCCGTATCGAACGCCGACGTCGATGCCATGTGTGACATAATCGATGAGCTTGACGCTGGTGTCGAGACGAACGTCGATGTCGGGAAACTCCGCCTGGAAGCGTTCGAAGCGCGGCAGGAGCCATTTGGCCGTAAAGGCTGGGCTGACGGCTACGGTAAGCAGCCCGCTCGCCACGGTCTCCTTCATGCGCTCCAGCCCGAGAGACAAATGACCCAGTCCGGCGCGGATGTCGGGCAGGGCATTTTCGGCAAGATCGGTCAGCGCGAGGCGGGCGGGCCCCGATGCGCTGCGATGAAACAGGGGCGACCCAAGCCAATCCTCAAGCCCGCGCACCAGTTGCCCGACGGCGGCGGCGGTCACGTTGAGTTCGCCAGCCGCGCCGGAAAAACTTCCGTGCCGGGCGCTGGCCTCAAAAGCCCGCAATGCATTGAGGTGGGTCGGCGATTTCATGGCGGCGAAGGTTTTCTTCCTGTCCGGATAGGTCAAGAATTGGCGGATCAGGCCGTTTTGTCAAGAGCTGGTATACTAGTTTGGCGGCGCTGCGATCGGTTCTCTAGACGGTTCAGAAGGGCCAGAAGCGCGGTTGATCCCCGTTCAGGGTGCCGAAACTGAAGGGGTGTTCGATCGGCGGGACATCGCAGGAAATGAGGATTTTCCCCTCCCGACCCCCGATTGCTGCGGCAAGTTCGGGGGGAAGTTCGTAAACATTGGCGGGCAAGTTTGCCAACCTTTGCAGGATACTGTCGGGAAGTGGGGCCGGTTCCTGCCGCGTCACGCTACATTGATCGGGGACGCCGCTGACGGCGAGCCCGTCCGGATCGGCGAAGGAAAAGGCCGTATAGAAATGGGGATCGAATATGGAAACCGCGATCTCGCGATAGGCCCTTCCGGTTCCCTGCGGGGTGATGTCGAAGAAAAGGCGCAGCCGTCCGTCCACCTCTTCGATCGTTAGCGATTCGCTGGCGCGGAAGGAAAGGTCGGCGCCCTCGCCGGTTACCTGGGTGTAGTAGCTGTAATGCTGGAGTTCGGTTACATCGTGCAGGCCGATTTCATCTAGGCGCTGCTGATCCAGTTTCCCGTTTTCATCGCGTTCGATTCCCTGGATCAGCCATGAGGAAAAGAGGGGATCGAACGTCCAGATATGCGTGATCCCTACGATCTGGCCATTGTCTCCCATCGCGATATCGGCGCTGGCGTCGATGAAGATATGGGGGTGCGCATGCGCGGCAACCGTGACGGAAAGCCAGAAGACGGATGCCGGCAAGATTTTTGCAGTGATCTTTTTTGCCGCCATCCGCATTGTGTGATCCCGCCTCAGCGGTTTTTCCTGTTCTCAACGAGATCGTCGACGACGCCGGGATCGGCGAGTGTCGAGGTATCGCCGAGCGCGCCAAAATCGTTCTCGGCGACCTTGCGCAGGATGCGCCGCATGATCTTGCCAGAACGGGTCTTGGGCAGGCCGGGGGCGAACTGGATGTGGTCGGGCGAAGCGATCGGCCCGATCTCCTTGCGCACCCAGTTGCGCAGTTCGGTGGCGAGGTCGTCGGACGCGGTCTCGCCGGCCATAAGGGTCACGTAGCAATAGATGCCCTGTCCCTTGAGATCGTGCGGGAAACCCACCACGGCGGCCTCGGACACCTTGGGATGGGCCACCAGCGCGCTTTCCACTTCCGCGGTCCCCAGCCGGTGCCCCGAGACGTTGAGCACGTCATCGACCCGCCCGGTGATCCAGTAATAGCCATCTTCATCGCGCCGGCAGCCGTCGCCGGAAAAGTAGAAGCCCTTGTATTGCTGGAAATAGGTTTCCTTGAAGCGTTGGTGGTCGCCATGGATCGTGCGCATCTGGGCCGGCCAGCTATCGGCGATGGCCAAGACGCCCGAGGCTTCCCCGTCCAGCACCTTGCCGCTTTCGGGATCGAGCACCACCGGCTGCACGCCGAAGAACGGCTTGGTGGCCGACCCGGGCTTGGTGGGGATCGCGCCGGGCAATGGCGAGATCATGAACCCCCCGGTTTCGGTCTGCCACCAGGTGTCGACCACCACGCAGCGCTCGCGGCCCACAACCCGATGATACCACAGCCAGGCTTCCGGGTTGATCGGCTCGCCTACCGAGCCCAGCAGCCGCAGACTGGAGAGGTCGGCCCGTTCCACGAACTGGTCGCCCGCCCCCATCAGGGCACGGATCGCGGTTGGCGCGGTATAGAAGATATTGACCTTATGCTTGTCGACCACATCCCAGAAGCGGCCGAAATCAGGGAAGTTGGGCACGCCTTCGAACATCAGCGTGGTCGCCCCATTGGCCAGCGGGCCATAGAGAATATAGCTGTGGCCGGTCACCCAGCCCACGTCGGCGGTGCACCAATAGACCTCGCCGTCGCGATAGTCGAAGGTGAGCTCGTGGGTGAGCGCCACATAGACCAGGTAGCCGCCGGTTGTGTGCAGCACTCCCTTGGGCTTGCCCGTCGAGCCTGAGGTGTAGAGGATGAACAGCGGGTCCTCCGCATTCATCGGCTCTGGCGCACAGACCGGCTCAACCGTTTGCGCCGCCTCGTGCCAGTACAGGTCGCGGCTGCCCTTCATGGGGATATCGGCACCGGTGTTTTGCACCACCAGCACCTTGTCGACGCCCGGGCAGTCTTCGAGGGCGATATCGACATTGGCCTTGAGCGGCACCGTCTTGCCGCCGCGCCGCCCTTCGTCGGCGGTGATGACGACCGCGCTGTCGCAATCGTTGATCCGCCCGGCCAGCGCGTCCGGGGAAAAGCCCCCGAACACCACCGAATGCACCGCCCCGATCCGCGCACAGGCCAGCATGGCATAGGCGGTTTCGGGGATCATCGGCATGTAGATGGTGACCCGATGCCCCTTCCTCACCCCCAGGTCCTTGAGGACGTTGGCGAAGCGGCACACATTTTCGTGCAATTGCCGATAGGTGATATGGCGCGCCTCGGCCTTGGGATCGTCGGGCTCGAAGATGATCGCGGTCTGCTCGGCGCGGGTTTCCAGATGCCGGTCGATGCAGTTGGCGGTGACGTTAAGTTCCCCGTCCTCGAACCATTTGATCGAGATATCGGGCCACTTAAAGCTGGTGTTCTTGACCCTGGTGAACGGGGTGATCCAATCGAGCCGCCGCGCCTGTTCGCTCCAGAACCCTTCGGGATCGGCGATCGAACGCGCATACATCGCATCATATTGTGCACTCGTCACATGCGTCCGCTCAGCCGCAGAAGTCGACGGAGCGAACGCTTCAGTCACATTCAACATAGATTATCCCCTATTGTGCGGGCAGCAGGAACGCGCCAATGCCGTCCGATATGATCGCCTCATAGGCGGGAATATCGTTGACGACGATCGGGGCGTCCGCATTGACGTCGTTATAGGCAAGGATCAGCTCCTCGACGGTGGCGACCTGACGTGCGGTCCGCTCGGAAAGCGGGTGGCCCGCTTCGGTGAACGGCACGAACAGGCGGCCCAATTGGGCGGCCCGGACGTAGTTGTCGTCCTGACCCCCAACGACCAGTTCCTCGTCGGTGCGGCCGCGCAGTCGGCCCATGGCCGGGTTGGCGGTTTCTGAAAGCACCGACATGGTCGCCATGCGGTCGCCGAACTCGCGGTGGCTGAGGCCACGCAAGAGCGGCGGCGAGGGCATCAGGTCCATGGGGATACCGCGCATCTGCAGGCCAAGCATGGCCAGGGTCGATACCTCGAAGGCCGATTCGTGGGACACCAGCATGTTGATGATGGGGTATTCGGGATAGGCCTCGTGCATGTCGAGCACCATGTCCGCCCCCTCGGCCTCGGCCACCGCGATGATGGCCGCCGCCAGCCGCTCGGTATAGCGGCCATCAGGATCACCGGGGAAGTTGCGGTTGAGGTTGCGCGCTTCCCAGCCCACCATGCGCTCGGCGGTCTGGGCGTGGATATAAAGGTCCGGGTCGGGCCATTGGTTGACCGGATTGGTCAGCCGCATGCCGTTGCGGAACCACCGCTCGCCCCCATCGGCGATGTCGATGGTGAAGGTGTGGGGGAAACCTTCGAGCGGTTCGGTATAGTTGAAACCGCTGCGGTTCGACTGCGGAATGATGATCAGCCGGCCTTGTTCGACCTGGGCGTTCTCGATCAGCAACACGGCTCCCAGAAGCCCCGAAATCTCCTGCGGATGGGTGCCGCCCAGGATCAGGAACGTGCTACCCGGCTGCTCGCCTTCCAAGATATACACCGGGCTATCGGCTTCCGTTCCGGCCAGGGCCGGTGTGTAGTCGCTGAGCATTCTTTGTTGCGACACGCCAGGTCCCGAGACGATGGGCTCGCTCTGATGCATGCCGAGAAAAATCCAGGCCGCCGGCACGGTGATGGCCGCCGCCGCGACCCCGCACAGGACGGCGCGGTTGCGGGACGATGAGAAGAAATCCTTGATGCCGCTCATTTCACACCCACCGCCCGCAGAATAAAGGGAATAAAAATCATCACCGAGAAGACCTGCTGCTGCCAGTCCTTGTTGCGCACCATATTCCACACCATCATGGCCGCGACGGCGAGGGCGATGAACCGGTAGATGAACAGCATCGTTGTTTCGAAAAGCATTTTCCCCTCCCTAGTGTTGGAACGTAACGCTGCCGCTGGTCATCCAGCCGCTGAGCTGGTCGGCAAAGATCAGCATGAGTGCGGCGGTGACCGCGATGGCAAGCGCCGGTATCAGGCAATATCTGAGCACGCGCAGCATGCTCACATTGCCCACCACATAGCAGGCGAGCGCTGTGGCGATCGCCGTGGGCGGCATGAACTCGGACAAGGCCGCGAAGGCTGAGATCGCGGCGACGTTGATGATCATGTCCTGATGGATGAGTGAAAATGCGAACGGAACGCCGATGACGTTGGCCGTCCCCATGGCGGTCAAAACGCTGCCGAAAAGGGGCAGCACCAGCATCTCGACGAACAAGCCAGTATGGGGCAGCTCCATTGAGGTGATGACCAGCCAGCCGCGAACCCCGGTCAGGGTCATGATCTGCACGGCGACGCCGACCGCGATCAGTACGGCGGCGAGCACCAGCGGCGTGCCCCCGAAGGTGCCGCGGACCACTTCGCCGAAGCCGGCCCGACCCAGCAGCGGGATGGCGACGAGGCCGCCAATGACCAGAACCAGCGGCACGGCCGGGTCGGGGATCATGGTGGGGAAGAGGCGCAGGATCGCCCAGAAACCCAGTGTCAGGAAGAGCCCGATCAGCGCTGTCGCCATTCCGCCCGAACGCGGTTGGGGAACGATCGCTTCAGGCCGCGCTTCGGGCCGCCAGAAGGCAAAAAGTAGGACGGTGAAGATGGCGGGAATGGCTGAAGCCACATAAAGCGGCAGGTCGAACCCGCTATAGGGCATGTTGACCCCGTCTGCGATGGCCATGGCCGGCACGTTCACCGGCGGCGCGATCATCCCGCACGTTGCCAGAATGGCGATGAAAGCGGCGATGCGCGTATCGGACAGGCCGACCCGCCGCAGGATGGGGGGAACGAAGACACCGGTGGCAAGCACCGCGACCCCCGCCACGCCTACGAACATGCCGCTCACATAGAGCAGGGCGCTGGTGATCACGAGCGCGGCGAACCTGTTGTAGCCCAGCGCGCGCACCACGCTATATCCGAGACTGTCGGTGGCTCCGGAGCTGTGCATGGCCTGGCCGAAGAATGCACCGGCAAACAGTGCCAGGACGAGGTTGATATAGCCAAAACCCCCTTCCACCAGATGGCGGAACGGCAGGCCGACGCCGGAGAGAAGCGCAACCACCAGTGCGAAGATCAGCAGCCCCAAAGGCAGCGGTACGCGTGCCTTCCAGGTGCTGAGCGCCAGCACCGCGACGCCTACCCCAAAAACAATACCCGGATGTAACAAAGTGCCCTCCTCCTAAGGTGCCTTGAAGTCAATGACCTGATCCATAGACAAAAACATTGTTGCCAGGCAGGTCGAATGGAATCGGATCGTAGGGAAGCCCCCAATCTGCAGCCAAGCCCCGCATGTTGAGCAGGTGAACGACCGGCACGTCTCGTTGCGACATCGAAACGATCAGGCCGGGCATTCCGTCAGCGCAGTGCAACCGGGTGTGCGACAGCCCGGCGGGAATGAGATTGGCGTTCTGACAGGTGCCAAAGGCGGCAACCGATCCTCCAGCATTGATGAACAACGCCGGTTTCTTGCCTGTGAGTTCATCAATCCGCGCTTCGAGCTCGCCAAGCAATTCGGGAAGCGTTTCGGCTTCGAGAAGCGGCACGCCGGATCGGGCAATGCTGGCCCGGATCGCGGCAAGCCCTTCCTCGGAGAGCCCGCGGCCCACCGCGCCATTGCCGCCAATGAGGGCAATATCGGAGCGGCCCGTCGTTGCCCCGCCCGCGCGGAGCGCCGCTTCGATGTCGAGCCAGGTGAAATCGGGATCGGTGGCGCCGAACATCGAGGCCCCCAAGGAACTGACGATCACCGTCTCCAGGCCCAGCGCCTGGGTAGCGGCAAGCGCGGCCACATTGGCCCCCACCATCGAGCCGGAAAAAAGCGCGACCACCACACTGTCTTCGGGCAGGTCGAACTCGGCGATGCGTGCGGTGAGCGCAGCGGCCAGATCGGGGTTGGTTGCCGTGCGTTTGGCTTCAAGCACGCCCAGCGAGGTGGTGATGTCAGTAAATTCCGGGCCGATCAGACCCGTCTGATTGGGGTCGACCTCTATGGGCTGGAGCAGGCCGCGTTCGCGCTTTTCGGCGCGGGCAACCTGACTTGCCGCCTGCATGATCCGCGAGGCCAATTGCATCTGCGCGGAGGCGGGATGGGTGAACTGGCCCAGCGAGGCTTCGGCCGTGAGCCAGACCGATACCGAAACCACGGCCGCCAGCGCCAGCATCGGCAGGCTCACGCGATGTTCGAGCGTGAAGCCGGTGGACCAGAGCGACGCGATGGATCTCTTGCCCCTCACCATCTGATGATCACCATGGCAAGGATGCGCGCGAGGGGGGCGGCGATGGCCAGCATCACCACAGTGGGCAGGATGCCCTGGCGATCGAACTGGTTGGCGATCAGGCCGGGCACGATATAGCCGATGCTGCGCCATTCAAGCCCCAGGGGACCGAAGGTCGGCCGGGCCAGTTCCAGAGCGGAACTGAGCAGCACGGCGGTGAGAATGGCAACCCCAAAGCGTCGCGGGCCGTAAAGAAACAAAAAGCGCGACAGTCCGCGAACCACCAGCCAGGTGACGAGCGTGATGGCGACCAGAACCAGCAGGGTCGAGGGCTGATCGAGCACCAGGGCGAGATAGCCAGGGGCAATAAGCCCGCCGGCGCTCAGGCCTGTTATGGCGAGCAGGATGACGCTGATGGCGATGCCCAGGCTGAGAGTGACCGTCAGCATCAGGCGGCCTCTTTGGCGCGGATGTGGTCAGCGAGGCTTTGGCCGATATCGGCGTAGTTGCCGATGCCCCAGATGGTGTTGTTCTGCGCGACCGACGCCAGTTTGGCGAGCGCCACGTCGGGGCGGTTTTCGTTCAGCGCCTGAACCTGGCGGAGATCGAACCCGGCGCGCTTGACCCAGCTCGTGCGCCAGGCGCCGGTCATGACCAGTTGCACCGGCGTCGAGAGGCCGCCAAGAAAATCAAGGAAAAGCCGGGTACGCTCGGGCCGGTCGGCGCGCGCGTTGAGCAGGACGGTTGCGGGCTCGTCCGATGGATATTCGGCCCAGAGCAGGGTTAGAGAATCCACATCGTTGCAGGCAAAGGCGTTGTGGAAGCGCAGCTTTTTGCCCTCGACGACGATGTCGCGGGCAAAGAATCCGCCCGGATCCTGCCCGGCCATCTCGAAGCCCGCGCTGGCGCGGTCCTCGTCGAGCCCCAGGCTTTCACAGACGGCCAGCGCCAGCTTGCGGTTGGTGGCGTCGGGAACGAGGCTGTCGGTCGGGGTGACGATCACCGGACTTCCCTGTCGTTGGGCTGCCGCCCGGATCGGGGGCAGGTCGCTTTCATCGGTCAGAAACAGTGTTCCGGCGCTCGGCACCAGCAGCCCCAGCGCATGGGCCATCGCGTCGGCATCCCGACCCAAGACTTCGGCGTGGTCGGGCCGGGCATTGGTCAGTGCCACATGGGTAGCGCGCACCAGATAGGTCTCTGACGCCCACAGATATTCAGGCTCGATGGCCATGGATTCGAGCACTACAGCATCCACTTCGAGCCTTTTGGCGAGGCGGAAGAACCGGACGGTTTCGGCGATGGTGGGCGAGCCCCACCGCTTCCAATCCACTTCGCTCCCGTCCGGCAGGATGACAAGGGGGCGGGTGCCCGTGGTCTTGACCAGAACCCGCCGCCCGGAGGCGCGCAGCGCGGCCCCGATATAGCGAGCCGTCGTTGTCTTGCCGCGCGAGCCGCCAACATGAACCCGGACCGGCACGCGGGCGATGGTTCTGTTGTGCAGCCAGGCTGTGATGCCAAGCCCCCCAAGGCACACCAGATAGACCACGAAAACTGCCGTGAGGACGTCTGCTGGAGGTAGATAGTCAAAAACCATATCGGCAGACGCCCAAGTTCGAAAAAATTATTCCACCAGTGCCGACAGCGCTGTGCCGACCTGAGCGGGCATGTCGATGATCTCGACCGGAATGCCCCGCGTCTCGGCGACGGTGGTGAAATAGCCGTCCTCATTGCCGGCCTGGGAGACGACGAAGGCATCGGCATTGTCGGCAATCAACTGGATGAATTGCTCGGACTGCCCGCCGCGCCGTTCGGTGCCCCCGATATGGACGCCGATGATGCGGATGCCGTTGGCCTTGGCAGCGTCGATCAACTCCTGGGTGCGGGCCAGTTCGTGCTCGGCGGTGATGCCGGCAGCGCCAAAGCCCTTGATGCTGGCGCCAACGGCGACGATCAGGATCTGCTTGCCGTCAAGCTGATCGACGCCGGCCAGAGGATCATAGGCGCTTTCCACGCCAGCGCGGGTCAACATGGTGCGGGCGGTAAAGGCATCGAGGGACTGACCCGACGACGTGACAAGGACCTCCTGAGCGAGGATCGGGCTGACGCTGGCCACAACCATGGCCATGACCGACAGACAGAGTTTCAGCAAGCGCACGATGAGTATTCCTTTCGCAGTTCGAGACGCCGCATAAGGTCGGCGCCCGGTGTTCAAAGAGCAGCGGAGCTTTCAAGGGGAGACGTCCGGGGCTGGCAGAGCCCGGCCCCGGACGGGCTTTGGTTAGAGACCGACGGCGTAGAGGAGACGGCGCGGATCGGCACCGCCCGAATACCAACCGGTTTCGGAGTCGAACCGGATCACCGCGTTCGAGCCGGTGTAGCCGTAGCGTTCGGCGCGCTCGATCGGATGGCCCATGGCTTCGAGTTCGGCATAGACTTCATCAGGCAGTCCGCCATCGAGCGATGTGGACAGCACGCCGAAATCGGGGAAGTCATAGTTGGGCTGCCCCATCCAGGTATGGGCGAAACGGGGGCGCTCGACCGCCGTTTGTGCGTCCATCTGGAAGTCGATCAGGTTGACGACCACCTGAGCCTGGGTCTGCTGGATGGTTTCACCGCCCGGTGTTCCCACGCTTGCCCAGAACTCGTTGTTGGCATCAAAGATCATCATCGGCGACAAGCACCAGGCCTGCCGGCGATCCGGACCGATCACGCCCGGATGGTCGGGATTGTGGTTGGCGTAGGCATAGGCGTTGTTGATGATGATGCCCGAATCGCCAGCGGTGATGCGCGAGCCCCAGCCGCCCGAAAGCGTGTTGGTGATTGCCACCACGTTGCCCCACTGGTCGGCGGCCGCAAAGTGCGTGGTGCCTTCCTGATAGGACGGGGGATAGGAAACGGTGGCTTCATCGAGGTTGAGCGCGGCGCGGCGGGCCTCGGTGTTTTCTTCCGAGAGCAGCCATTCGACCGGCACGTCCACGAAGTCCGGGTCGCCGATATAGGCGTCGCGGTCGGTGGCGGCCAGGTTCACCGCTTCCATGAACAGGTGGAGATATTCGGGCGAGTTGTGCTCCATCGCGCCGACATCGAAGCCCTCAAGGATTTCGAGAGTTTCAAGCACCTGCAATCCGGAGGACGGAGGGGCGCTGGTATAGACGGTGTAGCCACGATATTCGGTGCTGACCGGGGTCATCCATTCCGGCTCGAAATTGGCCAGATCCTCGATGGAGAGGACGCCACCATATTTCTGGACGGTATCGGCGATCTGCTCGCCGATGCGGCCGCCATACACAACGCCAAGGCCTTCTTCAGCCACGGCGCGCAGCGTATCGGCATAGCCCTGATTGCGATAGATATCGCCGGCCTTCCACGGTTCCCCGTCGGCCCTGCCCCAATAGGTAACCGTCTCTTCGTAGCCGGAGTCAGTGGCCTGGTTGACCAGCGAGTTCATGCTGTTGGCCATCGATGCCGTCAGCGGGAAGCCGTCTTCGGCCAGAGCGATCGTGGGCGCGAAGGCATCGGCAACGCTGATGGTGCCGTATTCTTCAAGCACCGTGACCCAGCCGGCAATATTGCCAGGCACCGCGATCGACAGGGCGCCGCGGTTACGGATATCGTTGCTGGTGTACAGGGAGAGGTCGAGCCCGGATGGCCCGCGGCCACCGAATTCCAGACCACGCACCTCGCCGATTTCCGGCGAATAGTAAAGCAGATAACCTACGCCAAAGGGGCTGGAGAGGTTTGGCTCAAGCAGGCCCACCGCAGCGGCTGTTGCGACGACGGAGTCGACCGCGTTGCCGCCTGTGGCCAATACCTGCTGGCCAATCTGCGCAGCAGTCGGTGATGCGGCGACGACCATCCCTTTCTCGCCAAAAACCAGCGGCCGGCCATTTTGCGCAAAGGCAGCGGGCGCAAAGGCAGTTGCGGCGAATAGAGCAACAGCGCTCACAGCCAAGAAACGTCTAAATTGCATGGTCATAACTCCTCCTCACGATCATGCTTAGGAAAGACAGGCGTTAACTGAGTTGGTATGCTACTTTAGGTTACGGTCCTCCATGGTGAACAATCGTATTGATCGCTAACCCTCCTTAGTTGCGGGGGTCAGTGTATAGTGTTGCATTTCTGGGGTGCTAGTCGAAATCAGGGGGCTCTAGGTAAATATGAAAATATTTTGTAAATAAATATCTGTGTTTTGTAAAACAGCTGAAAACGTATTTGCGTTTCTTGCCGTTAGCCGTGTTCGGTCTCTTGGGGAAAGTCGTGGCGTGCTTTGGATCATAAGAGATATCGGGGGGCGCATTCTGTCGGTACGCCTGCGACGGTAGCGGCGCAATTATGAATGTACGACGTGTTTTTTCTTTTGGTGCGGCAAGTTTTTCTTTGTCGCGCGCAGGCCGGCCCATACAAGCCAGCCGCGCCGGCCATCGATGGGCTCGAAGGGCCTGGCGCTCGCAGCGTCTTGGCTGCAGAGCGATGTGTCATGGGAAAATCGAGAGGTGGTGCGGGCGGTCGGAATCGAACCGACACTCTGTTTCCAGAACCAGATTTTGAGTCTAGCGCGTCTACCAGTTCCGCCACGCCCGCAGCGGGATCATCATGGCGGCGGACTATAGGCAAACAGGGGGCGGCGTCAATCGCCCAATTGATCGATCTGACCGGTTTTCGTTCAAAGACGACAACTGGTTGGGGGCTGCCGTAAATCCGGCGTGATGACGATTGAAATACCGGTGCGGTTGGGGCATCCCTGCCGTCACCCACAACTGAACGTGATCCGTCAGCCATGAGCCAGCAAACTATCCCATCTGCAGCGCGCAGCCGCCTTTTTGCCGGCTCCGCCTTTGTCCTTGGCCTGCTGGCCATTTTGGGGGCGCTGGCGTTTCAGTTCATCGGTGGGCTGTATCCGTGCGAATTGTGCCTCACCCAACGCTGGCCGTACTATATCGGCCTGCCCTTGCTGGCGCTGGGGCTGATCGTGTGGAACAAATTGCCCGCTCCCATGCGCGGGGCGCTGGCGGCGGGCGTTGCGGCGCTGTTTGCCTGGGGGGCGATGGTCGGCGTCTATCACGCGGGCGCCGAATGGCGCTTCTGGCCCGGGCCGCAAAGCTGTTCGGGCATGGGCGACGACGTGATCAGCCTCGATATGCTGTCCGACATGAGCGACGTGCGCATCGTGCCGTGCGACGCTATCCAGTGGGAATTGTTCGGTATTTCCCTCGCCGGGTTCAACGCTTTGATCTCGGCGGCGGTGGCGGTCCTGCTGGTGCTGAGCATCCGCGCGCTGCGGCGCGGCTAAGGCTCCAGTTCGATATCCCAATAGAGGTAATCGAGCCAGCTTTCGTGCAGATAGTTGGGCGGGAAGGCGCGGCCGTTGTTGTGCAGGTCATACACGGTGGGGCGATAGGGCTTTTGCAACGGGATCATGCCGATGTCGCGGGGCATGCGGTTGGCCTTGCGCAGATTGCAGGGCGAGCAGGCGGCCACCACATTGTCCCATGTCGTCTTGCCGCCGCGTGAGCGTGGAATGACGTGATCGAAGGTGAGATCATGGTGGGTGCCGCAATACTGGCACTCGAAGCGGTCGCGCAGGAAGACATTGAAGCGGGTGAAGGCGGGATAGCGGGCGGGCTGGACATAGTCCCTGAGCGAAATCACGCTCGGCAGGCGCATTTCGAAGCTGGGACTTCGGACCACCCGATCATACTCTGAAACGATGTGAACCCGTTCGAGGCAGACCGCCTTGATGGCGTCCTGCCAGCTCCACAACGACAAGGGATAATAGCTCAGCGGCCTGAAATCCGCGTTCAGAACGAGCGCGGGGCAGGCTTGCGGCGATACATTTCGAGGTGACACATGGACTGTCACTGAACCCTCCGGGGTATGGATGACCATCCCCGTCGCGCTCCCACACTCAAGTGCGCTCTCACCGCATGCCGGAAGCGCTCCGGCGATTCCTTGGCTATATTCTATGCCTGTTGTGACAGGGCTGTGAAGAATTTTGTTGCGTCTCGCGCTTTGTTGTCATGGGTTGAGCCGGGTGCGCAGGAATGCGGTGGCCGCGTCGAGCCCGTCCTGGGCGATGGAATGGCCGGTTCCCGGGGAAATATGGAGCGTCGTGTCGATGCCCAGACCGGTCAAAACCGGCAGCGCGGCCTGGCTTCCCGCGACCGGGACGACATCATCGAGATCGCCGTGAACCAGCAGGACGGGCGGGCGTGACGCGCATTCTATGGCGAGTTTTTCAGGGGAGATGACGAGGCCGGAAAAGCTCACAATGCCTTTAAGCGGTTCGGGCAATCGCAGGCCGGTATAGAGCGCCATCATCGCGCCCTGGGAAAAGCCCGAGAGGATCGTATCGGCGGGACCAAGGTCGGTCTGGGCCCATAGATCGGCGAGAAAGGCAGCGATCACGGGGTGAGCGATCTCGGCGCCGGTCAGTCTCGACAGGTCCCGGTCGCGTTCCAGATCGAGCGGAAACCACTCGTAACCAAAGGGATTGCCGCCGCAGACCTGCGGGGCGTTGGGCGCAACGAACATCGTATCGGGGAAGCTGTCGCGCCAGAACTGGCCCAGCGAAATCAGATCGCGGCCATCCGAACCATAGCCGTGCAGCAGCACGACGAGGCTTTTTGCCGAGCCGGAAGCGGGTGCGAGCATGGGGCCGGAGAGTTTGACGGGAGTGGTCGTGGTCATTGGGTATCCATGGTTGGGTAAAGCTAGAGTGCATCCCAGCTGTCTGAGTTCTTCATAGCCGAGAAGTAGCGCCAGAACATCAGCGCTGCGGCCCCCCGGTGGGGCGACCAATCGGCGGCGCGGGCGATCATCTGCTTGGTGGTGGGCCGGTCGGGGAGGGCAAAAGCATGGGCGACGGCCTTTTGCAGGGCGAGGTCGCCGGAGGGGAAAATATCCGGGTGGCCGGCGCAAAACAGCAGATAGATCTCAGCGGTCCAGGGACCGATGCCCTTGAGTTGTATGAGAGTTTCGATGGCTGCGTTGGCTTCCAGCCTTTCGATGGCAGCGAAATCGAGCGTACCGTCGGCGATGGCAAGGGCGAGGCCGCGAATGGTTTCGAACTTGCCGCGCGACAGGCCGGTCTGACGCAATTGCGCTTCGTCGAACCCCAGATACGCCGCGGGGGTTGTGGCCCCCAATGCCTCGACGCGGCCCCAGATGGCGCGGGCGCTGGCGACCGATAATTGCTGGCCGCAGATGATGCGGGCCATGCCGGCAAAGCCGCCGGGGCTGGTGCGCAGCGCGATATCGCCCGCCCGCTCGATGGCTATCGCCAGCCGCGCGTCGCGCTTGCCCAGGCCGTCGAGATGGGCGGCGAGCGAGGCGGGGGTGTCGAGACGGGCTGGAGCGAGGCCGTGGGCCGTGCTAGGGGCAGCAGGTGAGGAACGAGGGCGAGTCATGTCGCTTCCATCTCAAACGATTTTTCGCTTCGCGCCAAGCCCGAATGGCAGGCTGCATCTGGGGAACGCCTATTCGGCGCTCTATGCCGACCATTGGGCAAGAGCCCTTGGCGGGGTTGCACTGCTGCGGATCGAAAACATCGACACCACCCGCTGTCGACCCGAATTTGCCGCGGGAATCCTTGAGGATCTCGAATGGCTTGGCCTGATCTATCCTCGTCCCATCCGGCGGCAGTCGGACCATCTGGAAGAGTATCACGCGGGGGCGGAGCGCCTGCGCGAGATGGGGGTGCTCTATCCGTGCTTTTGCTCGCGCAGCGAGATCAGGGCGCAGGGGCTGGCACAGGTCGATCCGGCGGGCGCGCCGCTCTATGCGGGACGGTGCCGGAAGCTTTCAGAGGCCGAGCGCCGGGCAAAGCTGGCGGCAGGGCACCGGGTAGCGTGGCGGCTGGATGTGAGTCGGGCGCTGGAGCTGGCGGGGGAAGTGATGATCCGCGAGGCGATGCCGGACCCCGGCTGTCCGGTGATCTCGCGCCCGGCCCAGCCGGAGCGCTGGGGGGACGTGGTACTTGTCCGTAAGGACATTGCCGCGAGTTACCATCTGGCGGTGGTGGTCGATGATGCGGCGCAGGGTGTTACGCATGTAACGCGGGGGCTCGACCTTTATCCCGCGACTGACATTCACGTTCTGCTGCAGGCGCTGCTCGGCCTGCCGGCCCCGATCTATACCCATCACCAGTTGATCCGGGATGAGGAGGGGGAAAAGCTGGCCAAATCGCGCGGATCGGAACGGGTCGCCGATTTGCGGGCCGCCGGATGGAGCGCGGCGGCGGTGCGGCACCGTCTGGGATTTTAGCCGAAACTGCGCTGTGCGACCGTCGAAATTGCCTTTTCATGGGGTGTGCCGAAATTTTCTCCCAAAATCGCGTCGAGGCGCGGGTCGGCCAGGCCGAGTTCGTGATCCCAAATATAGCGCATCTCGACCAGACCGCGGATAAGTGGGCTGAAAACGCCGATGGCGCGCAACATCGCCCAGGGATAGTTGGTCTGTTTGAGACGGCGATGGGGCACGGCCTTCTGGATGGCGGCGAAGGTCTGGTTGGCGGTGGCGAGATGCCCTCGGAAATGAAAAGTCTCAAACGCATCAAAGGTTTCGCGCTGACCGGCAAGGGTGACAAAGGCGCTTGCGAAGTCGGGGAGATAGGCCCAGGCGTTGGGAATCCGGCGCTTTGGGTTGAGGCAGACTTTGTCTTTTTGGGCCTCGCGCAGGATAAGCTGATCGAAGAAATCACCGCCGAGCGGGGAGCCGTAGAAATTGCCGGCGCGCAGGATAATGGCGCGCATCAGGCCGGCGTGCGAAGCGGATTCCAGCTGTAATTCCATGGCCTTACGGATGGTGCCGCGATAGGTTTGCGGGTGCTGGGGCAGGGCGGGGGTGATGATCCGGTCGGTGGCGGAATAATTGTAGATATTCCCCGGAAAAAGCATTGTTTTTCCGTGACTTACGGCGATGGCGCGGGTCATCAGGGCCTCGGCGGCCCCATTGCCCCATTGGTGATAGGGGAGGTTGAGGGCGTTGAGGACCACATCGGAACCTTCGACGGCGCGGCGCAAATCATCGGTGGACTCCGCGTTTCCAACAATAAATTCAATGCCTTGGATGGGATGGCGGTCGGCGCGGGCAAAGCCCTTTACCGTCCATCCGGCGTCGCGAAAAGCGAGGGCGGCAGCATGGCCGAGGCCACCGGTGACACCCAGAATTGTGATCGAAGTTGGGGACAACGTTTGCCTCAAAATGACTGGAGTTGTGACGAGATCAGCATCAGGATGAGCGGAAAATCACCCTTGACGTTGGCAGTCTCTTCCATTCACATTCAGATGGGTATTGGCCAATTTTGCCTAAGAGGTATTCAGAAATGAATGATGGGCCGGACTGGGCGCTGTGGCGCAGTTTTGCCGCCGTGGCTCAACACGGATCGCTGTCGCGGGCCGGGCGCGCGCTGGGTCTGTCGCAGCCCACGGTCGGGCGGCATATCGAGGCGCTGGAAACCGCACTGGCGGCGAAACTGTTCGAGCGTTCGGTGAGCGGGTTGGTGCCGACCGAGTTGGGGCTGCGCGCCTATGAGAAGGTGCAGCGCGCCGAGCTGGCGCTGGCCGAAGCCGAACTGATGGCGGCGGGCGCGGTGGCGCATCCGGACGGCAGCGTACGGATTACCGCCAGTGTGGTGTTTGCCCATGCGGTGTTGCCGCCCATGCTGCGCGAGTTGCGGACGGAATTTCCCCGGATCGCGCTGGAACTGGTCCCCACCGATTCGCCGGAGAACCTGTTGTTGCGTGAGGCCGATATCGCCGTGCGAATGTTCCGGCCCACGCAAAGCGATCTGGTGGCGCGCAAGCTGGGCGAAACCGCGGTCGTCGCCTGTGCGCATGAAGCCTATCTCGCGCGGCGCGGGGTGCCCGCAACCGTTGATGATCTGCGCGCGCATGATCTGATCGGGTTCGACCGCTCCGACATGCTGATCGTGGCGGCGGCGCAACTGGGCGTCACGCTGCATCGCGACGATTTCGCCATCCGCTGCGACAGCCAGAGCGCGATGTGGGAGATGATCCGGGCCGGAGTGGGGATCGGTTTTGCACAGGAAAACATTATCCGGGACACGCCGGGGATGCGGGCGATCCCCTTACCGCTTGCGATCCCGCCCATGGAGGTGTGGCTGACCAGCCATCGGCAATTGTACACGGCGCGGCGGATCAGGGCGGTCTATGACCGGCTGGGAGAAATGATCGGCAATTGGCTGGGGCGCACTGGCGTCCAGCGTCAAAATGGAGCATGACCGCAGGGAGAGAAAGCGTCGTATAAGGGCGCGGCCAAACAGAAGAAAGCGGTGTCATGGAAGTCTTGCTCAACATCCTGATCTTTCTCGCCATCGGCTCGGTGACGGTGATCCTGGGACTGGGTCTTTATACCATGTTCAAGGGCGGATCGGCCAACACAAGCCAGAAGCTGATGCGGGCCCGCGTGATCATGCAGTTCGTTGCCGTCGCGTTGATGATGCTGGCGCTGTTCGTGTTCGGGCCGATGCGCTGAGAGGGCCGCCTGGTGGCGGGCGGATGAGCGGAAACGGAAGGAGCGCAGCGCCATGATCAAGATCAACAAGATTTACACCCGCACCGGGGACGACGGCACCACCGGGCTGGTGGACGGGCCGCGGCGGCCCAAGGACGATCTGCGGGTCGAGGCCTATGGCACGGTGGAAGAGGCCAATGCGGCGATCGGGCTGGCGCGGCTGCACACGCATGATCGGGCGCGCGTCGACCATACGCTGGCGCGGGTGCAGAATGATCTGTTCGATCTGGGTTCTGACCTCGCAACGCCCGGCCCGGATGCCGACCGGCCTTATACCGCGCTGCGGGCCACAGCGGCGCAGGTCGATTGGGTCGAAGCGCAGATCGATCATTTCAACGCCATGCTCGATCCGCTGCGCTCGTTCGTTCTGCCGGGCGGCACCCCGCTGGCGGCAGCGCTGCATCTGGCGCGTACCATCACCCGCCGCGCCGAGCGCATCTGCGTGACCCTGCGGCGGGCCGAGCCCGAGCTCAATGGGGAAACTGTGCGCTATCTCAACCGGCTGTCGGACCTGCTGTTCGTGCTGGGCCGGGTGGCGAATGCCAATGGCAGCGAGGACGTGTTGTGGGAGCCGGGGAAAAATACCGGCAGCAGCAAGGACGGGTAGGGGCTCGAAGTCTCCTAGGAAGGGGTAGAGGTAGAGGCGGCATGGAGGGGCCTCTCGGGTGCTGCCGGTTACTGGATCCCGGATCAAGTCCGGGATGACAGCGTCGGGGGAAGCGACTGACGTGCTGTTTTTCCCTTCTCCCGTGTGGGGAGAAGGTGCCCCGAAGGGGCGGATGAGGGGGCAGAGGATCGGCGGGGACGGTGGGCTGGGGGAGACTCAGAGCACCCCTCATCGGGCTTTTCGCTGTCGCGAAAACCCACCTTCTCCCTCAAGGGAGAAGGGGTAGAGGTGGCGTGAGGGGCCTCTCGGGTGCTGCCGGTTACTGGATCCCGGGTCAGGTCCGGGATGACAGCGTCGGGGGAGGGGGGCTGCGGCTATCTGGGAGGGGGCGGAACCGCCAGCGGCGTCTAGGTTCTATCTTCATGCCAAGCCATGTCTGCCATCGTCATCCCGGCCTCCGAGCCGGGATCCAGTAAACGGCAGAGGTGCGGATTGTGAGTAGCGACGGTGGGATGGGGGAGACTCTGAGCACCCCTCATCCGGCTTTTCGCTTTGCGCCCCAGCCATTCGAGCATAGCTCTCATGGCCTTCTCGCCTCCGATCGTGCCACTGGCACGATCGGCTAGCGGCTCGAAGTCTCCCTCAAGGGGAGAAGGGGTAGAGGCGGCGTGGGGGTGCCTCTCGGGTGCTGCCGGTTACTGGATCCCGGATCAAGTCCGGGATGACAGCGTCGGGGGAGGGGCGGCGGCTGGGGACCTTTCGGTCAGAGGGACAGGGCGGCTTCGATGACGCGGTGGCCGTCGGGGGTGTCCCAGTGGGCGGGGCCTTGCAGGACGCCAAGTTCGCATCCGCCCGTATCGACCAGCACGGTGGCGGGCAGGCCGAGCGTTACGGCGTCGTTGCGCAGGCGCTCGAACACCTTGTAACTCGGATCGGCGAACAGTTTGAGGTTGTCGGCGCCGATCTCTTCGAGGAACAGGCCGGCAGCGGTGGGGCCATCGGTGCCCATGTCGAGGCTGATGGCGACGACTTCGAAATCATCCCCGCCATATTTGGCTTCCAGCGCATCGAGATAGGGCATTTCCTCGCGGCACGGCGCGCACCAGGTGGCCCAGAAATTGACCAGAAGCGTCTTGCCGGAAAAATCGGCGAGGGTGAGCGGATCGCCATTGGCGTCCTGGAAGGCGAGGTCAGAATAATTGCGCCATTGGCTGGACGGCAGCAGCGCCGCAAGCTCGCCGCGCGCGGCGTCGTCGATGAATTGGGCGACCTCGGGACGGGCTTCACATGTCGCCGCACCTGCGGTGCTGCCATTGCTAAGCCAAACGCCCCCCGCTATAGCTACCGCCGCTACGACGAGGCCGGTTCCCAACATCACGGGGCGGGCCGAGCCGCGCTTTTTTTCATTCGTATCCATAACACTCCACTCGCAAAACACATTCAGAGGCGCCGATGAGCAATCGCATGTGGGGCGGCCGGTTCGCATCCGGGCCCGACGCCATCATGGAAGAGATCAACGCTTCGATCGGCTTCGACAAGCGCCTGTTCAGGCAAGACATCGAAGGGTCCATAGCCCACGCGACCATGCTGGAGAAAGCCGGCATTCTGACGCGCGACGACCGGGACGCCATCATCACGGGTCTAGAGACCGTGCGCGGGGAAATCGAGAGCGGCGCGTTCACCTTCTCGCGAGCGCTCGAAGACATTCACATGAATGTGGAGAACCGGCTGCGCGAACTGATCGGGGAACCCGCCGGACGGCTGCACACCGCCCGCTCGCGTAATGATCAGGTGGCCACCGACTTCCGGCTCTATGTGCGCGACGCGCTCGACATGCTCGCCGCCCAGGTCGAAACCCTGCAAAAGGTGATGGTGGACAAGGCCGAGACCGAAGCCGCCACCGTGATGCCGGGCTTTACCCATTTGCAAAGCGCCCAGCCGGTGACCTTTGGCCATCACATGCTGGCCTATGTGGAAATGCTCGAACGCGACAAGGGGCGGCTGCTCGATGCGCGGCGACGGCTCAATGAAAGCCCGCTGGGGGCGGCGGCCTTGGCCGGGACCAGCTTTCCCATCGATCGGGCCATGACGGCAGAAGCGCTCGGGTTCGACCGGCCCATGGCCAATTCGCTCGATGCGGTGTCGGACCGCGATTTCATCCTCGAAACGCTGGCGGCGGCCTCGATTGCGGCGATGCATCTGTCGCGGCTGAGCGAGGAACTGGTGATCTGGTCTTCGGCGCAGTTTGCCTTCGTGCGGCTGTCGGACAAGTTTTCGACCGGCTCGTCGATCATGCCGCAAAAGCGCAACCCCGACGCAGCGGAGCTGATCCGCGCCAAGGTGGGGCGGATTTTTGCCGCGTTCTCATCGCTGCTGATCGTGATGAAGGGGCTGCCGCTGGCCTATTCGAAAGACATGCAGGAAGACAAGGAAGTCGCCTTCGACGCGCTGGACAATTTCTCGCTGGCGCTGGCGGCGATGACCGGGATGATGGGCGACCTCACCGTCAATCGCGAACGGATGGCGGCGGCGGCGGGAGCGGGGTTTTCGACCGCAACCGACCTTGCCGACTGGCTGGTGCGGGCGGCCAATGTGCCGTTCCGCGACGCGCACCACATTACCGGGCGCGCGGTGGCGGCGGCGGAAGCCAAGGGGTGCGGGCTGGAAGGCCTGACCATCGAGGATTTCAAGGCGATCGACGAGCGGATCACCTCGGAGGTTTCCAAGGTGCTGGGCGTAGACAATTCGGTGAAATCGCGCACGAGCTTTGGCGGCACTGCGCCGCAGAATGTGCGGGCGCAGGTGGCGGGCTGGCGCGAGCGGCTGGGGGGGTGAACACTCCCATGGCTGGGCTTTTTGCCGTCTCAGTCCCCCTCATCCCCGGCCCTTCTATCTCAAGGGGAGACGGGGGAGTTTGGGGCCTGCAGACGGGAAAGAGCCGGGGCGCTGCCGGTTACTGGATCCCGGATCAGGTCCGGGATGACGGGTGTGGGTGGGGAGCCCTCTGAGGCTGACCACGCTCACCGGGGTCATCCCGGGCGAAGACCCGGGAACCAGTATGCTCAATGGTGCAAGGGGGCTCTTTGATGAGGGCCTGCGATTCTGGCCGGAATGCTCCACCGGATGAGGTGGCGGATTTCTCCGGAACCGGGGCAAGAGGCCGCATCTGGGCGGAGTGGGGAAAGAGCCGGTTGGCTGCCGGTTACTGGAGCCCGGCTCAAGTCCGGGATGACGGCAGTGGGGACCGTATGGGCGGGCTGTCGCTGTCGTGGACACAACATAAGACTTAAAGGCGCTGGGTGATGGTGCATCATTTTGAATATCGCGATGGGCAGATGTTTGCCGAGGATGTGGCGCTGGCCGAACTGGCTGAAGAGATCGGCACGCCGTTCTACTGCTATTCGCGGGCGACCTTCACCCGGCATATCAGGGTGATGAGCGAGGCGTTTGCCGGGATCGACACGCTGCTGGCCTATGCCATGAAGGCCAATTCCAACCAGGCCATGCTGACCATTGCGGCGCGCGAGGGGATCGGCGCGGATGTGGTGTCGGGGGGCGAGCTGGAGCGGGCGCTGCGGGCCGGGATCGCGCCGGAAAAAATCATCTTTTCGGGGGTGGGCAAGACGGCAGACGAGCTGGCGCAGGGGCTCAAGGCGGGCATCCTGTGCTTTAACGTCGAATCCGAACCGGAACTGGACCGGCTCGACCGGGTGGCGCGCGAGATGGGCGTGGTCGCCCCGGTGTCGATGCGGGTGAACCCCGATGTGGACGCCAGGACCCACGCCAAGATCTCGACTGGAAAGTCGGAAAACAAGTTCGGCATTCCGTTCGAGCGGGCCGAAGAAGTGTATGCGCGCATCGCCCAGGCGGAGAATTTGCGGGCGGTGGGTGTCGATATGCATATCGGCAGCCAGATCACCGATCTGGAGCCGTTCGATAACGCCTTTGCGCTGATGGCGGACCTGGTGGGGCGGCTGCGGGCCGAAGGCCACACCATCGAGCATGTGGATGTGGGCGGCGGGCTGGGCATACCCTATCGCCACGACGCGCCTGCGCCGCCGGACCCGCTGGCCTATGCCGAAGTGGTCAAATCCCGCATCGCCTCGCTGGGCTGCAAGCTGATCATCGAGCCGGGCCGGCTGATCGCGGGCAATGCCGGAATTCTGGTGATGAAGGTGGAATATATCAAGCGCACCGGGCGCAAGACCTTCGTCATCGTCGATGCGGCGATGAACGATTTGCTGCGGCCAACGCTCTATGAGGCCCATCACGATATTCTGCCGGTGAGCGAAGCGGCGGCGGACGCCAAGCTCAACCGCGCTGATGTGGTGGGGCCGGTGTGCGAAACCGGCGACTATCTCGCGCTCGATCGCGAACTGCCCAAGCTGGCCGAAGGCGACCTTTTGGCGGCAATGACGGCGGGAGCCTATGGGGCTGTAATGAGCGGGACCTACAACACCCGCCCGCTGATCCCCGAAGTGCTGGTCGATGGCCCCCGCTGGCACGCCATCCGCCCGCGCCAGACGCTTGATGAGCTGATTGGGCTGGACAGCGTGCCGGAGTGGTTGGGGTAAGGGGGGCTGAAGCGGGGTGGGAAGGGGACAGACGGGTTTTGGGCTGGAAGGGGCGGAAGTTGTCTTCCAGCGACGCAAGAAACCGTCGCGCAAGAGAGGCTTTCGAGCCTGACTTTAGCGACGGAAATTTTCTTGGACGGGCAGTACCGACGATTTTGACTTCGGCTTAGGATAATCGCGTCAGCACTGTTCGGGTGGCTTTCCCGACGGCCTTCATGAATTGTGCGCGGCTCGGCTGTCCGAAGGAGCTTGGTCGCGCTCAGTCATGCCGTAGTCGCGCATGACCTGAGCGATGCGCAGACGGTATTCGCGAAAAACGCCGCCGCGCCCCATCGCCTGCGCGCGTCTGTGTTCGGCTGTATTGCGCCAGCGAACCACGGCGTCTTCGCTCTCGAAGAAGGATAGCGAAAGCACCTTGTCCGGATTGGTGAGGCTCTTGAACCGCTCGACCGAAATAAATCCTTCGGACCCGTCGAGAAGCGACCGCAACTCGGCGGCGGTATCGAGATAGGCGGCTTCCTGTCCTTCGGCTGGTTCAACCTCGAAGATGACCGCGATCATGTCTTGCTCCCATGCGGCGCGGAGGCGAGCTTGAGGAAGGTCCGGTCCTCGCGCAGCAGAAACCGCTCGCGCATGGAGAATTCGTAGTTCTCGCGGCCGAGCGGGTCAGCGGCCAGCCGTGCGCGATAAGTCTCGTAATCGGCAAGGCTGGCGATATTGTAGATACCATAAGCCAGCGTGGTCGATCCTTCATGCGGCGCGAAATAACCTATGAGGTCCGCACCGCAACGCGGGATCGCCTCCCCCCAGTTGCGGGCGTATTGGGCGAACTTCTCCTTCTTGGTCGGGTCGATGTGATAGCGGATGATGCAAGTCAGCATGGCGGTTTCTCCGGTTGATTCAGGCCAAAGATAAGGGATGTTGTGCCGCACATGTTTCGGTTAGGATCGAACTATGAAAGAAGGTCCGGATATCGCCCGCATTGCCGCTTTGATCGGTGATCCTGCCCGTGCGAACATGCTGGTCGCGTTGATGAGCGGTAAGGCGCTTACCGCAACCGAACTGGCTGCCGAGGCCGGGATCACAGCGCAGACGGCGAGTTCGCATCTTGCCCGGCTGCACGAGGGCGGGCTATTGCTTCCGCGCAAACAAGGCCGTCATAAATATTTCGCGCTCGCATCGACCGAGGTGGCGAGCGTTCTGGAGGCTCTTATGGGCCTTGCCGCCGATTCCGGACTTCTCCGCAGTCGCACAGGTCCAAAGGACAAGGCACTGCGACAGGCTCGCATCTGCTATAATCATCTGGCCGGCGACATGGGTGTCCAGATGTTTGACAGCCTGGTGGCGCAAGGTTATCTCGCGTGGGATGGCGGCCGATTGCGGCTGACTGAACCGGGTCGGGACTTTGCGGCCGGGCTAGGTATCGACGTTGGTAAGCTAACCGCCAGCCGCTCGGAGCTATGCCGGGAGTGTCTCGATTGGAGCGAACGTCGCTCGCATCTGGCGGGCAGTCTTGGGCGAGCGATGCTCGCACGGTTTGTCGAGATGGGCTGGGCGCGCGTGGACAAATCGACGCGCATTGTCACATTCACGCCGTCGAGCTTGCGCCAATTCCGCTCGATGTTCGACCTCCGAGACGCTGCATAGAAGCGCAGAGTCCGTTGCTGATATCGCAAAATCCCAAAAACCTGCGACACGTTTTGTCTGTCGCTCTATGTTCGGTTTGTGATCCCGCGATCAAGCTCTTGAACGGCTTGAATGGGTCGGAAGCGGACGGGGGAGCGTCTGGGTGCGTTTTGATCTCGGATCGAAAGCGATCAGCGGCTGCTCATTGATCCGTAGGCTTGCAGCCCTGTATGGGATGGCATGGGAGACATGGCAGCGGCGGAAAGCCCGCCCATCCCCTCACAGCGCCGAGCGGGCGAGGGGGATGATTTCGGCGGGGATGCCGGAGAGGGCGTCGTTGACCTTTTCGACCAGCTGGGCGAGCGAAAAGGGCTTGCCGAGGACGTCATAGATCAGGGCGTCGAGGCCGTGGGCGCGTTCGCGCTGGTCGGCAAAGCCGGTCATCAGGAGGATGGTGATATCGGGGAACTGCGCGCCGACAGCGAGCGCCAGACCAATGCCGTCCATCACCGGCATCTTGATGTCGGACAACAGCAGGTCGAAGCGGCCTTCTTCGGCAATGGCGGCTTCGAGCGCGAGCCCGCCATCGGAGGTTTCAATAACCTCATGGCCAGACATTTCCAGCGCCCGGGTTACGAATGCGCGGACGTTGTCATCGTCTTCGGCAACAAGAATACGTGCCATGGCTGGGTCAACCCCCGTCGTTTTCTGGAACCGGCCAACGGCCCGTCCCGATCCTAAACTCTTGTGCGTTCTTCAACCCGTGAGCGGGCTCACCGGTTCCGCTCCCGCCTGCCTTCGACGAAGCTCAGCCTCACCGTGGTCGCCCCTTGCGGAGGGCCGGTGAGCTGGGCATCGACGGCAAGCACGTCGCCGGGCAGAATGTTGCGGGTGGCCGGATTGACCGTCCACTCGTAAAGCACCTCATCATCGGCATCCAAAAGCGAAACGAGCACCGATGGAACGAAGGCTAAGCGATTCGTTATGTTGGAAATCTTAGCGTTGACGATGATGACGCTGTTTCCGTCGCGGGTGGTTCGCAAAGTCTTAACGTCGACAAAGTCGAGCCCGATCACATTGGTGCCCAGCCCGACAAGGCGATAGAGCCCGTCCATCTGCGGAAGGGCGGCAACGATGGGGGTGCGCAGCACGAGCCCGGCGGCCACCACGCCGATCAGCACGGTGAAGATGACCACCCGCATGGCGCGGCGGAACCGGGCCAGCGGCATGGCGGCCAGCATGCCGCGCCGCCTGCGGGCCAGCGCCCTTGTGCGCGCCGAGTGTCCGGCGGCATCGAAGGGCTGCGGGGGAAAGGGCGCGTCGTCTTCGGGCGCGGGCAGATCGGGGGAAACGGGTGCAGCGTCCGCTTCGGGCGGTTCGGATGCCGGAAAGGCGGATTGGGGCTCGATCTGGAGGAAGGCGGCATCGAGCAGCGCTTCGTCGGCGGGGGAAAACAGCACGTCGCGATCGGCGCGGAACGCCAGTTCATCATCGCTGGGATCGGGGTCTGTGGCCGCGGGCGGAGCGGGGAAACCCGGCGTTGCGTACCAAAGGCCGGCGCAATTGGCGCACTGGACCTGCCGCCCGGCGGCGCTGAGCGCATCGGACGCTACCCTGTAGCGGGTCTGGCAATTGGGGCAGGTGATGAGCACGCGAAAAGAGCCCGGCGGTTGAGCACAATAGGTTGGCCTGAAACCTAGGGCATGGGGGGTTAAGACTCCTCAAACGCGGGGGCCGGAGCAGGCGGCGTGGGCCGGGTCGGCGCGAAAAAGCTGGGGAAAGCGGAGCCGTGCCGCAAAGCCGTCCCGATCGGCGGGCATGGGCAGGGCATGGCGGATATTGCGGGCGGCGCGGCGACCGGAATCAGGGGCGTTTTTCATCGAGTCCATCGGATGGCTGTGCGCCCTGAACTCCTTGTTTTGTCGCGCTTGCGAACCGAACAAGTGGTACACACTTGGTCTGGAAACGCTCTAGTATGCCGCCACCCAGATTTGATTCGCGGGAAGGGTTCGGTTTGATCGCGTTCGACAATGTTGGCCTTAGATACGGTCACGGGCCGGAAATCCTCAAAGACCTGACCTTTTCGATTTCGCCGGGGTCGTTTCATTTCCTGACCGGGCCATCGGGGTCGGGCAAGACCTCGCTGTTGCGGCTGCTGCTGCTCTCGCTCAAGCCCACGCGCGGGGCCGTCTCGATGTTCGGCGAGGACGTGACCGATCTCGACCGCGACCGGCTGTTGCAGATGCGCCGCCATATCGGCATCGTGTTCCAGGAATTCCGGCTGCTCGATCACCTGACCACGTTTGAAAACGTCGCGCTGCCGCTGCGGGTGCGCGGGCAGACCGAGGCGAGCTATCGCGGCAATGTGGAAGAACTGCTCGACTGGGTCGGGCTGGGCGACCGCATGGATGCGCAGCCGGCGGTGCTCTCGGGCGGGGAAAAGCAGCGCGCGGCCATCGCTAGGGCGGTGATCGGCAATCCCGATATCCTTTTGGCGGACGAGCCGACCGGGAACGTCGACCCGGAACTGTCCGAGCGCTTGCTGCATCTGTTCGAACAGCTCAACCGGATGGGCACCACGATTATTCTTGCCACCCACGAGGTGGCGCTGCTCGACAAGTTCGACTATCCGCGCATGCTCTTGAACGAAGGGGAGCTGACCATCCATGAGTGAGGGGATCAAGCTCAGCTTCAGCCGACCCAACCCCATCGTGCCCGAGCAATCGGTGGCGGGGCGCACCCTGATGCTGCTGATCGGCATCATGACGTTTTTGTCCTGCGTCACCTTCGGGGGCGTGCTGCTGGTGCAGAAATCGGCCATGGGCTGGTCGGCGGAAGTGGGGCGGGAGCTGACCATCCAGATCCGCCCGCTCGACGGGGAAGTGATCGATTCCAACTTGCGGCTGGCGGTGTCGCTGTCGGAAGCGGTGCCGGGGGTGGCGAGCGCGCGGGTGCTCACCATCGCCGAGAGCGAGGCGCTGCTGGAGCCCTGGCTGGGGCCGGGGCTGGACCTGTCGGACCTGTCGGTGCCGCGGCTGGTGATCGTGCAGCTTGCCGACCCTAATGCCGCCGATATCGCGCGGCTGGAAAGCGAGATCGCCGCCATTCCCGGCGCGACGCTGGAAACCCACGCCGCCTGGCGGGTGCAGCTCAACACCATGGCCGGGACGATCGTGATTTCCGGCATATTGGTGCTGGGGCTGATCCTTGTGGCCACGGCGCTGGCCATCGTGTTTGCGACGCGCGGCACCATGTCGACCAACCGCGAAATCGTCGACGTGCTGCATTTCATCGGCGCGTCCAACCGGTTCATTGCCGGGGAATTCCAGGGACGCTTCCTGCTGCTCGGCCTCAAGGGCGGACTGGCGGGCGGGCTGGCGGCGATCGTGTTTTTCATCTTCGCGGGCACCGCGATGAGCACGGTGGTGCCGGAAACCTCCAGCGCCCAGCTGGGGGTGCTGTTCGGCCAGTTTGCGCTGGGAGTGAGCGGGATTTTCGGCATTATCGGCGTGGTGCTGGTGATTGCCGGGCTGACGGCCATCACCTCGCGGTTGACCGTGCGGCGCTTTCTCAGCCAGATTTCCTGACGGCGCAGCGGGCAGGTTTGCCTGTCCGCAGAGGGATGCCGCTTCCGGTTTTATCAGACAAAGACTGACCCATGATCTTTCAGGCTCTGCGCTCGCTGGTGTTTTATCTGGTGTTTTTCGTCCACACGATTCCGCTGGCAATCGTGATCGGGCTGATGGCCAAGCTCACGCCGGGCTGGCGCGGAGCGGGCTGGGCGCTGGGGCAATACTGGAACAGCGCCAATCTGTTTTTCCTGCGCTGGCTGGTGGGCATTCGCACCCGCGTGACGGGAGCGGAAAACATCCCGGAAGGCGGAGTGATCATCGGGGCCAAGCACCAATCGGATTGGGATATTTTCGCCATTCTGCCGCATGTGGGGCACCCCGCCTTCATCGCCAAGAAAGAGCTGCTCGACATCCCGCTGTTCGGCTGGGCGGCCAAATGGATGGACACCATTCCGGTGGACCGCAAGCGGGGCAAGGACGCGCTGCCGCTGATGATGGCGGGCGCAAAAGACGCTCTGGAGCGCGGGCGGCGGGTAATCATTTTTCCCGAAGGGACGCGCCGCGCGCCGCTCGATGTGCCCGCCTATCGCAGCGGGATCGTCAAGATGTATCTGGCGCTGGACGTGCCGGTGGTGCCGGTGGCGCTGACCTCGGGGCTGTATTGGGGGCGCAACAGCCTCGTGCTGTGGCCGGGCACGGCGCGGGCGAAATTCCTCGAACCGATCCTGCCGGGGCTGAGTGGGGAGGAGTTTCTCGCCACATTGATCGAGCGCATCGAAACCGAGACCAACCGCATGGTGCTCGAAGACGCGCGCGAGGGCCTGGCACGCCCGATTTCACCGCGCCTGCGCGAGCGCCTCGATGCCCTGGAAGCCGAAATCGGCGCGGAGCTGTAATCGGGCGAAAGGCGGCGCGCGCTACTGCATGTAGTGTGTGTGGTAAAATTTTATACAATATGTTGACAGTTTTGGTGTCTGGTGCGATTCTGACTCATCGGCGCCCTTGACGCATGCGCTGATTTGTTCTATTTTTGTTCTTCTTGCTTGGCTGATGCCGGAACGCGATCCGTCCGGACGTGCGGCGCGACAAGCATGAGGAGATGCAGAAGGCCGGATGCGAGGTGGCCATGATCGGGGTGAGACAAGCGACAGACACGGGGGCACCGGCTGCGGTCGTTGTGTGGACGGGACGGTCGGGACGACGCTATCCGCTGTTGCGCGAGAGTGAAGCCGGCGCAGCGCTGGCACCGGGGCGGCTCTATGCGCTCGAAGCGGAAGAGGCGATCCGCTGGGCGGGAACGGCGGAGGATTTGATTGCCGATTCCACGTCGCGCACGAGATTCCGGCGTCTGATGGCGGCCGGCGCGCGGCTGTTGTCGCTGGTGGCGCCTGCGGATCCGCTGGCGGTGATGACGCTGGTGTGGGACCTCGAAGGCAGCCACGATGGTGCAGGCCAACACGCGGCATAGGGGTGTGCGTTTCTGCTAGGGGCGGGCTGGGGAGGCGCATATAAGAAATTTTATTCCCAACGGGGACGTGATTTGCTAAGCGGAGGGCGTGGTCCCGTAGCTCAGCAGGATAGAGCATCAGATTCCTAATCTGAGGGTCACTGGTTCGAATCCAGTCGGGATCACCATTGGAGTCAAGCTCTCTTCGATCATAGATTTTGCGCAGGTGGCTGCGGGTGCAGCGCTTTCGCGCGGGCGGTACCGCTGTGCCGCGTTTCGGTAGGGTCTGCCGCGTGGGAGAGCCATGCGGGGCGCAAACGGGGCGGCGGACGGGCACGGCGCGCAAACGGTGAAGGCGGGCGGGGAGCAGCGGCACGATAGAGGCAGGCCGGGGGGCTAAATCATCCACGCGGGAGGTCTCAAATCGGGCCGAGGCAGCGCTGCAAGCGGCGGTAAGGATCCGGCTGGGCGGAGGGCGCGGCGGGAGTGAGGCTGAGGAGAGGAGCCGAGAGGCTCGTGGAGGTGAGGGAGGAGGGCAACGCGGGGATGGGGCGCGGTTAGGCGTGTTGGATGGGGCGGGCGGTGAAAACGGCATCTTGCCGATGTCGGGGCATGGCTTTGGCAAAATGCAGGGCGCGTTTCGGCCTGGCTGTAAGTTGGCAGCGGTAAATCCGTAAATCGGGGGCAAATAGAGTCAAGTACACGCTTTAATCCCGCATTGTGGGGCCAGATTTGACTTTTTTCGCCGTAAGTCCAATATAATGAGCATGCGCACAGCATCTCATGTCTATTTCCGACTTTATACAGGCGGCCGCAAAATAGGCTGAGCGCCTGACGTTATTGCCTGCGAAGTGCAAGCGCAGCGTCGGGGCAAACAGCATGATCTCAATCCTGGCCCCGGTTCCACCCGTACCGCAGCGCATTGGCGCGCGTCCGGAGGAATCGGGTCTTCAGCGAAAGGTGACCACGATGACTTTCAAATACACCTATACCTTTCCCATCAACGGCTCTGACAAGGTCCAGCGCTTCAAGCAATGGGCGCAGGCGCACGTCCCCGGCATGGCCTTCAGCCTTCCGCCCCAGACCCCGATCAAGACCGTGACCATGACGGTGATGCTCCAGTCGATGGAAGACCGGAAAATGCTGATGGAAAAACTGGCGGGCGTCCGAATCTGAGCGAGCAGGGGGGCGGCTCGTTTCGGCAAGGCAACCGCGCGACGTCGGCGGGAAGGCGATTTTGTTACCTGCTCTGCTGTGACGAAGGCCGCAGGTGTTCCTTTAATCGCTGTGCTCCGCCGGACCTCAGCGCCCCTCATCCGCCCCTTTTGGGGCACCTTCTCCCCGGCGGGGAGAAGGGAAGGCAGGCAGCGCTGGGCTTTTTGCTTTTCTTGGCATCGCCAGCGACAATCCGCAGCGCTGCCGGTTACTGGATCCCGGATCAAGTCCGGGATGACCACAAGCGGATAAACTGGGTTAGGGGACAGAGGCGGGGCGCTCGTGGCGCATGGATATGAGGTGTGGGGAGAGCACCGGCTGTCCGCAAGATGCTCCGATGCGACTGTGGTGTCTTGATGGGCTGCAGTGGCCCTTTCGCCCCGCCGCTGTCATCCCGGACGTGAGCCGGGATTCAGTAACCGCCGGCGCCAGCGTTTCCTTCTACACCCGTTGCGCTATGCCGCCGCCGCGTTTCTGCGAAGCTCGGCGCCCCTCATCCGCCCCTTTGCGGCACCTTCTCCCCGGCGGGGAGAAGGGAAGGTGGGCAGCGCGGGGATTTTCGTTTTTCTTGGCATCGCTAACGATAGCCCGCAGCGTTGCCGTTTACTGGATCCCGGATCGGGTCCGGGATGAACGCAAGGGGGGAAATGTGGGTTAGGGGATAGAGCCGGGGCGCTCGTGTCGCATGGAGATGGGGTGTGGGGAGAGCCCCGGGTGTCCGCAAGATGCTCCGATGCGACAGTGCTGTCTTGATGGGCTGCAGTGGCCGTTTTGCCCCACCGCTGTCATCCCGGTCCTGAGCCGGGAGCCGGTAACCGCCAGCGCATCTATCCAAACCGTTGCAACATGTTATCGGATGTATCCCGGCGGACCTAAGCCGGTGAGGCGGCGGAAGCGTTCTGCGCCAACGGGGTAAAAATCCGTTTGGGTTCGGGGGAAATCGACTATGGTGGCGCGGAATGCGAAACGGGGGAGACTGTTCTGCCGGGCGCATGACCGTTTCGGCTGCCCGTTGGCGGCACTTCTTTTCAGCCCGGAGCTATTTGATGACCGCCGTTCTGGCCAAACTTTCCCGCGCCATCGATGAGCTCGAACGCGCCCTTGCCGGCAGTCGTCATACGCCTGCCGACCGCCTCAGGCTCAAGGCAGAGCTTGAAACCCATATCCAGAGAATCGACGAATTGCGGCAGCGGCTGTAACGCGGGCTGAGCGTCAGGCGCTTCGGGTCGTCTGTGGGAAGAACAGGATTTTTGATCCGGTGATGGGTGTCCAGCGCCAGACAGGAAAAGGGGCAGTGTGTGCTGCCCCTTTTTTTTATTGATCAGAAATTGTCCTTGGCCTTGCGCAGGGCGCCGAACACCTGCCAGGCGGGGGCCCCGGCGAGGTCCATGGATTTGGCAAGCTCGGGATCGTCGGCGCGCAGGAACGGGTTTGCAGCGAGTTCGTCGGACAATAGCGCCGGGATGGTCGCTTCGCCCGCGTCGAGCTGGCGTTGAACCTCTTCGGCACGGGCCTTGAGGGCGGCGTTGTCGGGATCGACCGAGAGGGCGAACTTTGCGTTCGAGAGCGTATATTCGTGGCCGCAATAGATGCGGGTTTCGCCCGGCAGCGCCTTGAGGCGGACAAGGCCCTTCCACATACCTTCGGCGTCGCCTTCAAACATGCGGCCCACGCCGAGCGAGAACAGCGCATCGGCGGAAAACAGCGCCGCCGCGTCGGCGGAGAAATAGGCGATGTGGCCGAGGGTGTGGCCGGGGACGTCGATCACGGCGAATTCGGTTTCGCCCAGTTTGACGGTGTCGCCGCCCGAAACCAGGGTGTCGAGGCCGGCAATCTTGCCCGATTCAAGGCTGGGGCCGGTGACTTTCACATCGGGAAAGCGGCGCTTGAGCGGGGCGATGGCGTCGGTGTGGTCGGGGTGGTGGTGGGTGACGAAAATATCGGTGAGGGTCCAGCCGCGCTTGTCGAGCTCGGCCACGATCGCGCTTTCTTCGCCCGCATCGATGGACGCAACGCGGCCCGAGGCGGTATCGCGCACCAGATAGCCGAAATTGTCGCTGAGAAGGGGGAACATGGCGATTTCGAGCGGCATGAGGGGCTCTCCTTGATGTGTGGTACAAAGGCCGGGTGAACTGGCGCCCGGACATGACGAAAAAGGCCAAATGGCGAGGGGAGCGCGTGGAACGGGACTCCGATACCTGCCATTTGGCCTTTTTCGTCCCCGCCTGCAAGGGCGTGGACCCAAGGAACATCCGGGCAGACCATAGGCCGCGGGGCAAGGGCATGCAAGGATCGGACGGAGCGGTTTGACCCGCAGCCGCCAAAAGCCCAAATAGGGCACACATCACTGGATGGAGCGCCAATGACTCCGGACGTCGAAAGCCTGATCGCCTTTTACAAGTCTCCGCTGGGGCGGTTGTCGCGCGAGTTGATCCGCACGCAGGTGAGCGCTCTGGCCGGGGACGTGACCGGCCAGCGCCTTTTGGGCCTGGGCTTTGCCACACCCTATCTGCGCGGGGCGCTCAAGGGTGCCGAACGGGTGCTGGCCTTTATGCCAGCCCGGCAGGGGGCATCGAGCTGGCCGCGCGAGGGGCCATCGCACACGGTGCTGTGCGACCCGCTGGAAATGCCGCTTACCGATGCGTCCATGGATATGGTGATCCTGGTCCATGCGTTCGAGCACGTGGCCGACGCCGAGGAGCTGATGCGCGAGTTGTGGCGGATCTGTGCGCCCAATGCGCATCTGATCATCGTCGTGCCGCGACGGCGCGGGCTGTGGGCCGGGTTCGATACCAACCCGTTCGGGTATGGCGAGCCCTATTCACGGGCGCAGATGGACCGGCTGTTGCGCGACCATTCGTTTACCCCCGTGGCCTGGCGCGATTGCCTGTTCCTGCCGCCGATCCATTCGGGGCCGGTATTGCGGGCGGCGCGGGCTTTTGAGCGGATCGGGCGGGTTTTCGGGCCGACCTTTGCCGGGGCGATGTGCGTGAAGGCCAAAAAGGAACAGTTTCCGGCTGTGGTGCGGCGCAAGCGGGTGGAAAAAGCGCTGGCCAGTCCGGAATTGAGCCCGCAGACGGCGCGGCTGGGATCATAGGCGGCAGACGACGGAGGCGATTGCGTTCGGGGGGCTGTTTCACTATGGTCCCGCGCGGCCCAAGAGGGCTTGTCTTTACCTGCCCAAGCAACGCCAACAAGTGATTTCACGATGACCGACAGACCCGTTCCGCAGCCGGGGATTCTCAACATTTCCCCCTATGTTCCGGGCCGGTCGAGCGCGCCGGGCCAGACGAAAGTGATCAAGCTTTCGGCCAATGAGTCGCCGCTTGGGGCGAGCCCCAAGGCTGTCGAGGCGTATCGCGGCGTCGCTGACGCGCTCGAAATCTATCCCGAAGGGTCTTCGCGGGCGCTGCGGACGGCGCTGGGCGAGGTGCACGGCATCGACGCGGAACGGATCATCGTGGGGGCCGGGTCGGACGAAATCCTGCACCTTCTGGCCCAGACCTATCTGGGGGAAGGCGACGAGGCGATCATGAGCCAATACGGCTTCATGGTCTATCCGATCATCACCCGCGCGGCGGGAGCCGAGCCGGTCGTGGCACCGGAGGCCGACTATCGCTCGGACGTCGACGCGCTGCTGGCGGCGGTGACTGAGCGCACGAAAATCGTGTTCCTCGCCAATCCCAACAACCCTACCGGCACCTATCTGTCGGCGGCTGAACTGGACCGGCTGCATGCCGGGCTGCCGTCCCATGTGCTGCTGGTGATCGATTCCGCTTATGCGGAATATGTGACTGCAAACGATTACGGGGTCGGGATTTCGCTGGTCGAGCGCAGTGACAATGTGGTCATGGTGCGGACGTTTTCGAAGGTGGGGCTCGCGGCGGCGCGGATCGGCTGGCTGTACGGGCCCGACCATCTCGTCGATGCGGTCAACCGCATCAGGGGGCCGTTCAACGTTTCGGTGCCCGGGCAGGTGGCGGCCGAAGCGGCAACGCGGGACGTGGCGTTCACCAAGGCGCTGCGCGACCATAACGGGCAGTGGCGCGACTGGCTGACGGAACACATCGCGTCCAACCGGCTGCGGGTGCTGCCCAGCCAAGGCAATTTCATTCTGGTGCTGTTTCCCGACACACCGGGCCAGACGGCTGCGGAAGCCAATGCGGCGCTGCTGGCGCGGGGCCTGGTGGTGCGCGAAATGGGTGGATACGGCATCGATAACGGGCTGCGCATCTCGATCGGCAGCGCCGAGGCGATGGAAGCGGTGGCCGCGTGCCTCGCAGACTTCATGGACGGACAATGATCGAAAAACTGGCTCTTATCGGCATCGGCCTGATCGGCTCGTCTATCGCGCGCGGTGCGCGGCAGGCAGGCCTCGCCAAGACCATCGCCATTGCCACGCGGCGCGAGGAAACCCTCGATGAAGCGCGGGAATTGGGGCTGGGCGATATCTACACCACCGATGCCGCCGAAGCGGTCGAGGGGGCGGACCTCGTCATCCTGTGCTCACCGGTGGGCACCTATGAGGCGCTGGCGCGGCGGATCGGGCCGCATTTGAAGCCCGGCGCGATCCTCTCCGATGTCGGATCGGTCAAGGAACATGTGGTCAATGTCGTCGGCCCGCATGTGCCCGAGGGTGTGCATTTCGTGCCCGGACACCCGCTGGCGGGGACCGAGCATTCGGGCCCGGCGGCGGGGTTTGCGGCGCTGTTTAAGAACCGCTGGTGTGTGTTGACCCCGCCCGAGGGAACGGACCCTGAAGCGGTGGACAAGCTGGCGGCGTTCTGGCGCGGGCTGGGCTCGAATGTGGAAACCATGCCGGCGGGGCACCATGATCTGGTGCTGGCCATCACCAGCCACGTGCCGCACCTTGTGGCCTACAATATCGTGGGCACCGTGGACGACCTCGAACACGCGACCAAATCGGAAGTGATCAAGTTCTCCGCGTCGGGGTTCCGTGATTTCACCCGCATTGCCGCGTCGGACCCGGTGATGTGGCGCGACGTGTTTCTGACCAACCGCGACGCGGTGCTCGAAATGCTGGGACGGTTTCTGGAAGATCTCAGCGTATTGCAGCGGGCAGTGCGCGTGGGCGATGGCGAGGCGCTGGAGGAATTGTTCACCCGCACCCGCGCCGTGCGCCGCTCGATCATCGAAGCGGGGCAGGAAACCGCAGCGCCCGACTTCGGACGTCCGCACGAGAACGGGACGAGTTCCTGACCGGATCGAATCAGGTTGGGCTCAAAACAGCGGCGGGATCGCAGCGATGGGGATCACGCCGACCACCACATTGCCATTGGTGATGGTGAGACGCTGACGGGCGACGCCGTCTTCGCCGGGACTGCCCAGACCGATCTGGGCAATGGACGGGTCGCCCACCAGCCGCGCGATGCGCTCGGCAACCCCTTCTGAGGCGAGGTCGAGGCTGGCATTGATCAGCCCCGCTTCGGACAGCTTTGCCTCGCCAGTGGCGACCAGCGACAGGCCCTCGGCGCTGGCGTTGAGTTCGCGCAGGGTCAGTTCGCCCCCCAGAGCCTGCCAGAAGCCCAGCACCTGAGGATCGCCCCACAGGGCCGGATCGGGCAGGCCGGAGAGCCGTGCGTCAACGGTGATCTTGCCGCCGGAAATATCGTAGGCGGCGCTGTCGATCCCATCGAACAGGGAATAGGCATCATAGACGCGCCCGGCGCCCGGCTGGGACTCAGACGGGGTGGCGTCGATCAGATGCACCTCGCCGCGATCGGCGGTGGCGATCACCGTTTCGCCCATAAGGGTATCGGCATAGACCAGATCATCGGCGATGGCGGAAAACCGCTCGATGGCCCCATCGTTGAGGCGCAGGCTGGCGTGGAGATTGGACCAGCGCACCTCTTGTGCGGTACCGGTGAAGGCGTCGGTTACCATGGCCGGGCCGGTGGCGAAGACCTGGATATGAAAGGGGCGGTAAAACAGCGCGGTGCCGGTGATGTCGGCCAGATCGATGGCGATATCGCCCGAAACCAGATGCGCGCCCTTGCAGTGCGGCGAGAATGAGAACGGCGCGCCGCCCACGGTGAGGTCGTCGCAGACGAGGCGCGGCGCGCTGACCCCATCGGCAGTGGCCAGCATCGCAACCTCGTCGCGAACCTGTCCGGCAACAAACATCCAGCCGGCCATCCACAGCAGGGCAAGGCCGATGACGACGACGATCATGATGATAAAGCGCTTCATGGGGGCTTCTTAGCCGGTTCGGCGGCGCGCGTCATGAGGCAAAACGCGGCGGCGTGACGAAACGGGCGCTTGCACGGGATCGGGGGCCGTGTCACATCAGGCGCCATGTCTGCTGCCTCCGCTTCCACGCACTGGGTTTTCGGCTACGGCTCGCTGATCTGGCGGCCCGGATTTGCGTTTGAACGCTCGGAACGGGCCTTGGCCGGGGGCGTGCACCGCAGGCTGTGCATCTATTCCCACATCCATCGCGGCACCCGCGACCATCCGGGGCTGGTGTTCGGGCTCGAACGGGGCGGGGCGTGCGTAGGCACCGCTTTCAAGGTGGCCAGTAGCGATTGGGACGCGGTGCGGGCCTATCTGCAGGAGCGTGAGCAGGTCACCGCCGTTTATGTGGAGACGGTGCGCCCGGTGCGGCTGGCCAGCGGCGAAAAGGTCGAGGCGCTGACCTTTGTGACCGACCGCACCCATGAGCAATATGCCGGGCGGCTCTCGCTCGACGAGCAGTACCGGCTGGTGAGCCGGGCGGTGGGGCAATCGGGCGCCAATGTCGATTATGTGCTCAATACCGCGAGCCATTTGCGGGAGATGGGCATCGCCGACCGGCAGGTGCAGGCGCTGGCGGGGATGATCGAGGCCAGCAAGGGCCTGGGCACCGGGCTGTAGCCCTCCGCGCACTCCGCGTTGCCGCGCAAAGGCAACACAGGGGGAACAAACTGGCCGCGCCGGGACAATATGGATGATTTTTGCCGCAATTGGGTGCATGGTGAGGCAAACGGAATCCGAAGCATCTCGGGGGGTGTGCGGCGGTTCACGCGGATGAAAATTGCCGGAGCCAATCCGGCGCGCTGCAGAGGCCAAATTTGCTCAAACGGTTGCTCGTGACCACTCTTTTTCTGGCCGTGACGGGCATCCAGCCTGCTCTTTCCCAGACCTGTGAGGCGCTCAGGGAGGGACCGTCCGGTCGCGTGGTGACGATTTCGGACGGCGATACCTTCGATCTTGATTCCGGACTGACCGTGCGGCTGGTGGGCATCCAGGCCCCCAAGCTGCCGCTGGGCCGCGCGGGGTTTGAAGCCTGGCCGCTGGGGGAAGAGGCAAAAGCCCATATCGAAGAACTGGTTCTGGGCGAAACGGTGACCCTTCACTATGGCGGGGAAACCCGTGACCGGCACGGGCGGGCGCTGGCCCATGTGACGGTGGAGGGCGAGGACGGGCCGGTTTGGGTGCAGGCCGATATGTTGCGGCACGGACTGGCGCGGGTTTATTCCTTTGCCGATAATCGCTCCTGTCTCGACGTGCTCTATGCCGCCGAAGCGCAAGGACGTGCGGACCGGGCGGGCATCTGGCGCGATCCCTATTACGCGATCCGCGACGCGTCCGAGGTCGACGATCTGCTGGAGCGCGAAGGGCGCTATGAACTGGTGGAGGGCCGGGTGCTGAACGCGGAGGCGGTGGGCAACCGGGTATATCTCAATTTCGGGCGGATATGGCGTGAGGACTTCACCGTGGTGATCGAGAATGCGGGATTGCGGGTGTTTGCGGCGGCGGGGCTCGATCCGCTGGCCCTCGACAATGCCCTGATCCGGGTGCGCGGCTGGATCGAAAGCGGCGATGGCCCGCGCATCGAAGTGACCCACCCCGAGCAGATCGAGGTTCTCGCACGGCCATGAGCAGACAATCGCTGACCCGCCGCGCCTTTCTCTCCGGTACGGGCCTGGTGCTCGTGGCCGGGGTTGCCGGATGTTCGGGCCTGATCGGCGGATCGAACATCACCACGCGCCGCACCGGCGGTTCGGCGCCTGCCGTGCCGGCGGGCACCGACCCCGAGGATGCGGTGATCGGGCTGCGCGAGCATCCGCGCATCATCGCCTCCTATGGCGGGGTGTATGAACACCGCAAGACCGAACTGATGCTGGCGCGCATGGTATCGAAACTGCTGGCGGCGGCGGGCCAGCCTTCGACCCAGTTCACGATCACCATCCTCGATTCGAGCGAGGTCAACGCCTTCGCGCTGCCGGGCGGGTTCATCTATGTGACGCGGGGCATTCTGGCGCTGGCCAATGATCTGAGCGAACTGGCGGCGGTGATCGCCCACGAGATCGCTCACGTCACGCTGCGCCATGCGCGGGCGCGCTCGGCGCGGGTGCGGACGTCGGAACTCGTCGACCGGGTGATCACCGGTGTTCTGGGCGGAGTGATCGATCCCAACGCTACCGCCGAGCGCACCGCGCAGAACCTGGCGGCGTTCAGCCAGAATCAGGAGCTGGAAGCGGACCGGGAAGGGATCAAGATCGCGGCGGGAGCCGGGTATGATCCTCATGCGGCGGCGCGTTTCCTCACCGCCATGGGCCGGTTTGCGCAATTCGTCAGCGCATCGAGCACCGGTGAGGATTTCCTGTCCTCGCACCCCTCGACGCCCGACCGTATCCAGAAGGCGATCAGCGAAGCGCGCAATTACGGCGCGCCGGGAACGGGGACCACGGACCGGCAGGGTTATCTCGATGCCATCGAGGGCATCACGTTCGGCGATTCCAACCGCCAGGGGGCGGTGGTGGGGCGCAGCTATGTCAGCCCGCAATGGCGGCTGACCTTTTCGGTGCCCAACGGCTACAGCCTGCAAATATCCAATCAGGCGGTGGTGGCGGTCGCCGCCGATGGGGCGGCGCTGCGCTTCGACAGCGCGCAGGTGCCCGCTTCGACCGGGCTGGCCGACTATCTGCGTTCGGGCTGGATCGCCGGATTGCAGCCGGAGACGGTGGTCACGCGCGCCGTCAACGGCATCGAGACAGCGACCGGGCGGGCCCGCACCGACCAATGGCATTTCGATGTATCGGTGGCGCGGATCGACGGCAATGTGTTCCGCTTCATCTTCGCCAACAAGGACGACACCCAGGCGTTTCGGGCTGCTGCGCAGCAGACCCTCGACAGCCTGCGGCGCACGCAGGCCTCGGACCTCGCGGCGGTGCGCACCATCCGGCTGGGACTTGTGCGGGCCGGAAGCGGAGATACCGCCGACACGCTGGCCCAGCGCATGGGGCAGCTCAACCGCGGGCGGGAATTGTTCCTCGTGCTCAACAATCTGTTGCCGGGCGACCCGGTGCAGGCGGGCACGGCATACAAGATCGTGCGGGTGGAATAGCGGCGGCCATGCATGCCGACCAGATCGACATTGAACCTGCGGTAGCAGAGGCGCTCATCTCCGAACAGTTTGGCCAGTTCAAGGGGCAGCCGATCGTGCCGCTCGACACGGCGGGGACGGTCAATCGGATTTTTCGCATCGGGTCGTTCCATGCCGCAAGATTTCCTATGCAGGCAGGAGACCCGGTTGCGCTGGTCAATCAGGTGCAGGCCGAGGCGAGGGCCAGCGTGGAGTTCGCAGAGGTTTCCCCGGTGCCGGGCCCGCGTCCACTGGGCATCGGGCGGCCAACGCCTGCCTATCCCTTGCCGTGGTCGGTGCAAACCTGGATCGAGGGCGATATCGCTACGCCGGATGGAGTGAGCGATAGCGCGGCTTTTGCTGGCGACCTTGTGCGGCTGATCAGCGGGTTGCGCGCGGCCCCGCTGGCGGGACGTGTGTTTGCAGGGCCGGGCCGGGGCGGGCACTTGCCAGACCATGATGGCTGGATGGATATGTGCCTGGAGCGCAGTGCCGGGCTGCTTGACGTGGCTCGCCTACGCCGCATGTGGGCACAATTTCGCACAGCGGCGCGGCCAGAGAGCGAGGTGATGAGCCACAAGGATCTGATACCGGGCAATCTTGTGGTTCGGGACAAGCGCCTTGTCGGTGTTCTCGATACCGGAGGGTTCGGGCCTGCAGACCCGGCGCTCGATCTCGTGGCTGGCTGGCATCTGCTCGATCGCGAACGCCGGGCGCATCTGCGCCATGGGCTCGGGGTCAGCGATCTGGAGTGGCGGCGCGGGGCGGCCTGGGCGTTCGAACAGGCCATGGGCCTTGTCTGGTATTATGAAAAGAGCAATCCGGCGATGAGCGCTCTTGGCCGCAGCACCCTGGCGCGGCTGATGGACGACAGCGACTGGTAAGCGATAAAAAAAGGCCGCCCCGAGATCGGAGCGGCCTGTCATGAGGTCTTCTTGCCAGTCGATCAGGCGGCGGCTTCTTCGGCTTCCGCCTTGGGACCGCGGCCGGGGCTCTTGGCCAGGTTCTTGGTGATGAGCTTGACGGCTTCGGTCAGCGACACCTTGTTTACCGACGCGATTTCGCGGCTCATGCGGTCCATGGCCTGCTCGAAAAGCTGGCGCTCGGAGTAGGACTGCTCGGGCTGGTCTTCGGAGCGGTAGAGATCGCGGACCACCTCGGCAATCGAGATCAGATCGCCGGAGTTGATCTTGGCCTCATATTCCTGGGCGCGACGGCTCCACATGGTGCGCTTGACGCGGGCGCGACCGGTGACGGTCTCAAGACCCTTGGCAACCTGGTCGGGTTCGGCCAGCTTGCGCATGCCGACGGACTTGATCTTGGCAACGGGCACGCGAAGCGTCAGCTTGTCCTGCTCGAAGGAAATGACGAACAGTTCGAGGGTAAGTCCTGCGACTTCCTGCTCCTCGATGGACTGAATGAGGCCAACACCGTGCGCAGGATAAACAATGTATTCGCCGGTCTTGAATCCCGCACGCTGCGTGGTCTTTTTGGTTGCCATATTGGCTACTCCTGTTGACGCCATGACGGGTGCGTTCGTTTTGGCCGACGCGCCTCGCCCCGGGGATTTTTGCCGCAAAAACGGTGAAAAACCCCAACTCTCCATAATCCGGCGCACACTCTAGCGCGGAAAGGTGATAAGCACCGTTCCGGCATCGAAAGAGCTCCGGCGTTCATCCACCCCCAAAAGGGCTCAGATCAGTCGCACAACTCTCCCAACCGGATTAGGTGTTCCGGCCTGCAATTCCGCTTTTGGGGCTTGTGTCACAAAAAAGTGCCCTGCGTGGGCACGGGTTAGCGTGAGGGCTGATACGACTGGTTGTGGGAACTATACCACAGTTAGGCGACAAAATCAAAAGTTACGAATCAGCCCCGCCCCGCAATACGGCGGCACGGACGTATAGTGGCTATATGGTGTCGAGGGCGCCGGGTTTCAAGGCAGGCGCTTTGGGCGCGGTCCGTCAGCCACAGGGCGTCAGTCGCCTTCGCCGGGGGCCTCGGAGAAGTATTTCTCGAACTTGCCTTCGACCCCGTCCATCTCGGCTGCGCCTTCCATCTCATCACGCTTTTCGGTGACGTTGGGCCAGGAGGAGGCATATTTGGCGTTGATTTCGAGCCACTTGTCCAGACCGCCCTCGGTGTCAGGGCTGATCGCTTCAGCCGGGCACTCGGGCTCGCACACCCCGCAGTCGATGCACTCATCGGGGTGGATGACCAGCATGTTCTCGCCCTCGTAGAAACAATCCACCGGACAGACTTCGACGCAGTCCATGTATTTGCACATGATGCAATTATCGGTGACGACGTAGGTCATTGGACGATCCTGAAGCTGGGCAGACTGTTGTACCGCGCCCCTGTCAGGGCGCACCGTCGGCGTGAGGGCCAAGCAAAGGCTTGCTAAACTCTTTTGCCGGGGCTTTCAAGATGCGCGCATTCCAAGTGGGGCTATGGCAGGCGATCCCTATTGCGGTTTTTGCAGGTCAGGCGAAATATCCTCGTAAAGCGTGGTGGCGATGGCCGCCGGACCGCGCCGATCGGCGATTGCGGCAATGCGCAGGACGCGCAAGCGGTTCGGAAACTGGATGGTCAAACCATCGCCGGGGCCGACCCGCTGATCGGGGGCGATGCAGCGTTGACCATTGACCCGCACCGCGCCGGAGGCAACCAGCTTTTGCGCCAGGGTGCGGGTTTTGGTCACACGGGCGTGCCAGAGCCATTTGTCGAGCCGCTGCCGGGCGGGGAGATCAGATGGCATGGCGGCGGGCCGAATGGGGCAGCGCAGAGAATGTGGTGTTAGCGCTGCCGGATACCGGGTCCCGGGTCTTTGCCCGGGATGACGGCGGGGGACTGAGGGCGATCTGGTTGACGAGGTGGGCGTTGAAAGGCAGGGTACCCCTCATACGACCTTTCGCTTTGCAGCCCAGCCATTCGAGCATAGCTCTCATGGCCCTCTCGCCTCCAATCGTGCCAGTGGCACGATTGACCAGAGCACGGCTCGAAGCGGAGAAAGCTAAGGCTGCGCCCCCCTCATCCGCCCCTTCGGGGCACCTTCTCCCACCAGGGGAGAAGGGGGGCCTGGTGGAGCGCAGGGTCCAACCCGACCACTTATCAAGCGAGCCCCCCTCGCCCCCTGAGGGAGATGGGCTGGGGGTGAGGGGTGCGCTGAGGTGGAGAATTTTCCAGCGGGGCAACCCTGCCTTGAGTCGGCATTCAGTCTGCGGCGGAGGTGGAGATAGAACCACAGCGCTGCCGGATACTGGATCCCGGGTCTTCGCCCGGGATGACTGGGCGAAGCGAAGTGGCTCTCTAAAAGGACGTAGGGGAGCCGGGGCTCCCCTACAGACATTGTCGGCTGCGCTGTGCCCCATTACTTCCGGGTCTTGAGCGCCGCGAGGGCGGCGAAGGGGGAATCGGGGTCGATGGGGCGTTCGCGGCGCTCGGGGCGTGGACGCTCCTTGCTGCGATGGTCCTCGCGTGGGCCCTTGCCATGATGCCCGGGCTTGCCGCCCTTGCCGCCCTTGCCCTGACCGGGGCTCTTGGCGCGATCCTGACCATCCGGGCGCGGGCCGCGGCTGGGGTTGGCGCGGTTGCGCTGAGGGCGGGTGCGCTCGGGACGACGACCGGCGGGGAACCAGACTTCGTCATATTCGGGCTCGGCGGCCGCGTCCGGCTCGGCCTGAGCGCCGATGGGTGTCGCGTCGCCATCGGCAGCGATTGGTGCGGGCGCAGTTGCTTCAGACGTGGTGGTCTGGGGCGTTGCGGCGGCATCGTCCGCAGCGGACGCGGTTGCATCGGCGTGGGGCACAGCGGCTTGGGTAGAGGTCTGAGCCGGTTCCTGCCCCGTGAGCGACACGGGTGTGGCGTCTTCGCCAGAGGCGGCAGCGGTGTCGGTGTCAGCAGAATCAGCCGATGCGTCGGCGGTCGCGGCCAATGCCGTTGCCTGGGGTTCGGTGTTGGCAGGAACAGAATCGCCCTCGGCAGGGGTGCTGCTGGCGGTGTCGGCGACCGGAGTGGGCGTTTCGGCCTCGGCTGCGGGCGCGGGTGATTCGGCTGCGGACACCTCGGTTGAGGTGGTTTCCGGGGTGCTGTCGGTGGCCGGGGTCTTGAGGGTGCGCCGCAGGCGGTAGCCCAGGGATTTGAGCACGGAGGCGAAATCCTCGCCCGCGCAGCCCAGCAGCGAGGTCATTTCCACCGTGACACGGAAGCCGTTGGCTTCTGCGGCGCCATCGGGCGGAGGGGTATCGACCGGGCGGCTGGCGTCATAGGCAACCAGCGGGCGGATGATATCGGCCAGCCGTTCAAGGATATCGACGCGTACGATACGCTCGCCGGCGACCTTGAAGCCTGCGACTTCGTACAGGCGCTTGTCGAAGCTGGGATCGATGGGAAAGGAGGTGCGGCCCGACAGGATGATGTGGGGCAATTCGGAAATGCCGGGCTGGCGCACGCCACCGTTTTTCAGCCCCCAGAGAATCAGCGCGAGTTCGCGCGGGGCGGGCTTGAGGGAAAGCGGCAGGTAGATGTGATGGGCGCCGAACTTGACGCCGAGCTTGCGCAGCTTGGCGCGGGTGTCCTGATCGAGGCTCTTGACCTCGTCGGCCACCGCAGCGCGCGGGACGATGCCGAGGTTTTCGGCAAGCTGGAACGCGATACCGCGGGCGGTGCCTTCTAGCTCCGCCGGTTCGAGCAGGGACACGACCTGTTCGAGCTGGGTGTTGACGGTGTGGCGGAGCCACAGCGACAGGCGATCCTCGACCTTCTCAAGGTCAGGCCCGGTGAGGCTTTCATCGGCAAGGATGATGATGCGCGGGGCGAACAGCGTCGGCCCCTCAGCCAGTTCGGCGACAACTTCGCCGCGCCAGCGCACCACACCATCGGTGGTGAGCACGAATTCCTCGTTGGGGGCGCCGGCCAGCCTGTCGGCCCGCCGGGCGATCTCCGGAGCGACCACCGACGCGGCGGCGGAGCGCAGATTCTTGGAATCGGCCTCCCCCTCGATGCGCGAGAGCGTGAACCGGAACCCTTCGATCGTGCCGATCACATGGCCTTCGATCGCGAGTTCGCCTTTGTCGGTAATTTCGGGTGATACCATCTGTTTGTCTCTTAGATGCCGCATCAGCACACTGGTGCGCCGGTCCACGAAACGCTGGATCAGCTTTTCATGCAGGGCGTCGGACAGCGCGTCCTCGATTGCTCGTGTGGTCTGTTGCCAGTGTGCGGGGTCTTCCAGCCAGTCCCTACGGTTAGAAATGAATGTCCAGGTCCGGATCTGGCGGATCCGGTTGGACAGCGTATCGATGTCGCCAGTTGTATTGTCGCAGAACCTGACCTGCTCGGCAATCCAATCCGCGTCGATGCGTCCATGACGGGCCAGACCGGAGAAAATCCGCGTGATGATCTCGCCATGGGCGGCAGGGGAAATGTCGCGATAATCGGGAATCTGGCAGCAGGCCCAGGCCAGTTCCACCCGCGAGGGCGTGTCGGCAAGGCGGGCTTCCTCGCGGCGGAGCAGAAATTCCAGCGCCCGTTGGTCCGTGGCGACGGGGACACGGGTGAGCCCCGGATGGGTGGGAACCGCATCCAGGCTGGTATGCAGAGCGTCGAGCGAGGAGAAATCGAGATTGCGGTTGCGCCACTGGAGTTGTTTCACCGGCTCGAAATCATGGGCTTCGAGGCGCTGGATGGTCTCATCATCGAAGGGCTCGACGCCGCCGGTCACACCAAAGGTGCCATCGCGCATGTGACGCCCCGCGCGCCCGGCGATCTGGCCGATTTCGGCAGGGGTGAGCGGACGGAACTGGTGGCCGTCATATTTGGAATCAGCGGCGAACGCCACGTGGGTGACGTCGAGATTGAGCCCCATGCCGATTGCATCGGTGGCGACGAGGAAATCGACGTCGCCATTCTGGAACAATTCGACCTGCGCATTGCGGGTACGCGGGGAGAGCCCGCCCATCACTACAGCCGCCCCGCCGCGCTCACGGCGCAGCAATTCGGCAATGGCGTACACCTCGGCGGCGGAGAAGGCGACAACGGCCGACCGGCGGGGCAGGCGAGAAAGCTTTTTCGACCCGGCCCAGGTGAGCTGGGAAAAGCGCGGGCGGAAGGTGATCTCCGCATGGGGCAACAGCCGCCGGATCACCGGCTCCATGGTCTGGGCCCCGAGCAGCAGGGTTTCGGAGCGGCCCCGCGCGTGCAGGAGCCGATCGGTGAACACATGGCCGCGATCGAAATCGGTGGCGGTCTGGATTTCGTCGACGGCGATGAAATCGGGAGCGATGTCGGTGGGCATGGCTTCGACGGTGGCCACCCAATAGTGCGCGGAACTGGGGACGATTCGCTCTTCGCCAGTCACCAGCGCGACGGCACCCGCCCCAACGCGTTCGACAACGCGGTTGTACACCTCACGGGCCAGAAGGCGCAGCGGAAGGCCAATCACACCGGTGCGATACGCCAGCATACGGTCGATGGCGTAATGAGTCTTGCCCGTGTTGGTCGGGCCGAGCACGGCCTTGACGGCCTGGGAATGTGTGAAGGTCATCGGTCCTGATGTGCAGGGCAGGGACAAGGGGTGCAGGCGCAAGGTGGTGTATCAAAGCGGGAAAGGCAATGGCCGAAAGGGGGCCAAATTTAACGCTTCGAACGAAAATAGAACAAAGGTGCACCGAATCGGGTTTCGAATCGGAATCGTGGTTTGTTCCCTACTGCATGTAGTGGTGCGGCGCTGCCAAGGGCCACAAGAGCGGCAGGGCGAGGGGAAAAGGCGCGCGAAAGGGCCTGAATTTGTTCACGTTGGTTGCCAAAGGGTTAATTCGGGCGCGAGGGGGGAGAGTGTTGCCGGGAAGTTAATGCGGATTTTTGCGGGGGCGGGAGGCTGTAAACCCCGAAAGCCACGCGGGGCGTGGGAGCAAAAGCTGGAATTTTACGAAAAAGCTTTTGACTGTGCCGATATGGGACGGGGGCTGCGGGGGTCGGATCCGGGATGACCTGCTGGAGAATTCTCCCCCTCAGCGCACCCCTCATCCGTCTCGCCTGCGGCGAGCCCCCTTCTCCCTCAAGGGGAGCAGGGGAGTAGAGGAGAAGGGGAGAAGGGCGCGCGTGTCTGCTGGGGAGCCCTCTCCCCGTGTGTGCTGAGCATGTGGGGGCGCCGGGAAAGTGCGCAGGCGCGAAGGGTACTGGATCCCGGATCGGGTCCGGGATGACAGGGGAGTGGGTGTGATGGGGGAGTGGGCGAGATGGGACGTTGGGGGTGACGAAATGGGTTCTACCGCCTGCCAATGACCTCAGTGTCATCCCGGGCGGAGACCCGGGATCCAGTAGGCGGCAGGGTCGGTGGGCAGGCTATTGCAGTCGGACGAGGACCATGGAGATGTCGCCGAAGCTCGACCCCATCAGGACGCGATAGGGGATGAAAAAGCCGGAGTCCGCCAGCGGCATGTACCAGATCAGCATGCGGTTGGAACTGGCCAGATATTGGGTGATTTCGGAGGATTCGAAGTGGCCGGATACCGGGACGTAGCGCATGGCGCACAGCACCACCGGGCCCTGATAACCGGTGCGGGCCGAGGTGGCGGTGGTGGTTTCGACATAGCTCATGGGCATGTCGAACCGTTCGATGCCGGTATAGATGCGCAGGGTGCGGTTGCACAGCGCGCCATCGAGTGCGGAACCGCGCAGGATGAAGGCGGCCAGGGGATCGTTGACCCCGGAACGGTGGGCACCGCTGACCGCGACCCGGTCGGGGTTGTCGGCAAGGGCGGGAATCACGGTGCCGGTGGCGCCGTTGCCATTGGAATAGGCGGTCTGGAGGGAAAATCGCTCCGAGGCGGTGCGGGTTTCGAGATAGAAGCGCTGGGCCTGCAGACCGGTCGCGGTGAGCGAACCGCTGGAGTTGACCGATCCCGCGCCCTGAGCCACCACCTGGGCCAATCCGGTCACATCGGCGGACAGGTCAAGCTGATAGGATGAGCCTTCGGTCGCCAGCCGGATGTCGATATTGGAGACGTTGATACCGCCAATCGACACGACATAAGAGGCGACTGAGCCATCCTGTTGGGCGGAAGCCGATAGGATGGGGCCGAAAAACAGAGCCGCACCAGCGGCCAGAACAGACAGGGAAAAGCGTTTCACGCGCGAGACTCGTGCTTTGGTTATGCCGCAGGACCGATCCGCCGAGCCACGAATCAGCGTATCGGCTAGGTTGCCTGCTCGGATTCGGCGTGTCCAGCGAAGGATCGCTACAAAGCGTCGCCAAATGCGCCTCGATGCGCGCTTATGCTTGACGGGGAGCCCCGCTTTCTCTATATCCCCGGCCAAAGTTTCCGCATGGAGCATTGCCGGAAAAAGCTGCTTTGGCTTTTTCGGTACGGCAAGGCGGCCAACACTACAACCAGAACCCAGGCCGGTCGATTGGGGGCAAACCCCGGTCCCGGTACGCGATTGACAGGAATTAAGACAATGGCACGGCGCTGTGAACTCACTGGCAAGGGCGTGATGACCGGCAACAATGTGAGCCATGCGCTCAACCGGACCCGCCGCCGCTTTCTGCCCAACCTTTGCGATGTGACGCTGATTTCGGAGTCGCTCGACCGTCAGGTCAAGCTGCGCGTTTCGGCAGCCGCACTGCGCACCGTGGAGCATCGCGGTGGCCTCGACGCCTTCCTGCTCAAGGCCAAGGACGAAGAGCTTTCGAGCCGGGCTCGCGGCATCAAGAAGGAAATTCGGGCCGCGATCGCCAGCTAAGCTGGTTGACGCCTCAGATTTGGCGCCGCGTGAGGAAAGCCTGACGCGGCGCTTTTTGTTGCCCGGTGATCTCGATTGCCGGACAGGAGAATCTGGAGATAATGCTCCAGCGATGCCCCGGTCTGTTGCCGGGCAGCATCGGTTTCGCCGGGAAGGGCACCCTTCCCACGCTGATATCCGGCGGTCACTTGCCGCTTGTGGAAAAGGAATGCCGCGCAATGAGCGTGCGTTTTTTGTGGGCCGTTCTGGCCATGGCGGTGGTGGTCACCGCATCCAATTTTCTCGTCCAGTACCCGGTTGAAGGGCAGATCGGGGCCCTCGACCTCGCTGAAATCCTCACCTGGGGCGCGTTCACCTATCCGGTTGCGTTCCTGGTCAATGATTTCACCAACCGCCAGTTCGGCCCCGCAGCTGCCCGCAAGGTGGTGCTGGTGGGGTTTGCCATTGCGGTGGTGATCAGCTTCATTCTCGCAACGCCGCGGATTGCGATGGCGTCGGGCGCGGCGTTCCTGTCGGCGCAACTGCTCGACACGACGATTTTTTCCCGCCTGCGCGCCGCCCGTTGGTGGAAGGCACCGCTGGTTGCCTCGCTGGCCGGGTCGGTGATCGATACGCTGCTGTTCTTCGGCATCGCCTTTTCAGCGAGCTTTGGCTTTATCGATTCGGCGCTGGGCGTGCCCGATTCATCGCTGGCCTTTGCCGTGCCGCTGTTTTCGCTGTTGCCGCTCGACGTTCCGCTCTGGGTATCACTGGCGCTGGGGGATTTTTCCATCAAGGTGGTGATGGCGTTCGTTCTGCTGGCGCCGTATCGGGCGCTGCTCAAGGCGCTGCCGGACCGCTATCTGGGCACGACGCTGGCCTAAAAGAATGACAAAGGGCTGCCCGTCGAGGCAGCCCTTTTTTTGATTATTTTTCCCGCAGATAGGCGACGAGGATATCGAGCGCGGCTTGCAGGTCGGTGCGCGAAATCATCTCGGTGATGGTGTGGATATAGCGGGTGCCAACCACGATGCCGACCGCGCGCGCTCCGGCTGCGGCCTGCTGGGCGGCGGCGCCATCCTGCCCGCCCCGGGCGAGAATGGTGCGCTGGAACGGGATTTTCTCGCGCGTGGCAATGGCCTCGATTTCCTCGACCAGATCGAGATCGGCGATGAACGAGCCGTCCTTGAGGTGCAGGCCGAACCCCTTGCCCTGAGTGGTGACGGCTTCGTTTTCCGGCACGCCGGGAGTGTCACAGGCGAGCGTGGTGTCGATGCCCAGCCCGATATCGGGAGCAACGGCGTAAGAGGCGGTTTTCGCGCCGCGCAGGCCCACTTCTTCCTGCGTGGTGAACACGACATGGATTTCGCAGGCGTGATCGACCCCTGAAGCGTCGAGGGCGCGGATCGCCTCGATGCCCAGCCAGCAGGCCATGCGGTTATCGAGAGCCTTGGAGACGATCTTGTCGCCCATTTCGATCAGCGGTTCGTCCATGACGACGAAATCGCCGACGGCAACCTTGGAGCGAGTTTCGCCATCGAGGCCGATATCGACGAAGAAATCCTTGGGCTCGGGGATTTTCTTGCGCTCTTCGGGGGAAGAAATGTGGATGGGGCGACCGCCGGCATTCATCACGCCGGGATATTCACCATCGCGGGTGACGACCCGCACACGGCGAGCAAACAGGGTGCGCGCATCGAAGCCGCCGACCGGATCGACGTGAATCCAGCCCTTTTCAGACACGTGGGTGACGAGGAAACCGATCTCGTCCATGTGGCACAGCAGCATGATCTTGAGCGGGTTTGGATCGTTGGTGCGCGAGCGGCGCACGGCCAGCAGCGAGCCCATGGCATCGGTGCGGACCTCATCGAACAGGCCATCGATCTCGCGCTCGATCAGCGCGCGGACACGGTGTTCGCGGCCGGGAACGCCCGGGGTTTCGCACAGCAGGCGCAGCAGGTCGATATTCATGGGGCAGTCTCCTCGTCAGGAAGGGCGAATTCGAGCAGCAGCGTGCGCTGAAGCCCGAGGAAATTGTTGTCGGAAACGATGGTCACGCGCACCTCGCCATCAGGCAGGACGCGCACGCCCAGCCCCTCGAAATTGTCGACCTCCCGGCCCGAGGCGGAAAACAGGATTTCCCCCTCCATGATCGCTCCGGCATGGACGGTGTGCGCGGGAATGCGCCGAAGCTGCACCGAAAAGGTCAAAAAGGCAAAGCCGCGTTCGAGGACCAGCAGGTCGCCATTGGGCAGGAAGGCGCAATCGGTAGGGTTGAAGCGCCCCGAGATGGAGATGGCCAGATCGCCGCGATCGGCGTCGCCCAAAAGGGTGGCGGCCCAGGTATCGGGAATGATCGAATGACTTTCGGTGATGATCAGAGTCGAGCCTGCCACCGGGGACGTCTGTGGGGCCATGCACAGCGATTCGATGGCACCATTGGTGCGCAGATCGGTCAGCCAATCGGGAATGGCAATCTCGCGGGCGGGGCCGCCGGGCCGGCCATCGGTGAGCGCGAATTCGGCAACCCGCGTCAGGTGCTCGAACCCGACCCGAACGGCGGCGGGCGCGCCGTCTCGGAACACCACGTCGATGGCTTCGGAATCCCAGGTGAATTTGCGCGGCAGGGGCGCGCCAGAGGAATTGCGGATCACATCGATTTCAACATCGGACAACCCCGAGGGCGCGCCATCGGTGAGATCGAGGGTGCCCGAGAAAAAGCGGCCCTCGTCGGAAACCATGACGAAACGGTCGGCATCGAGAAAGGCGAGACTGGAGAGACCGCCGAAATCGGGATGGGGACTGGCGAGGTCGAGGCCGCCTTTGAAGATCAATGGGCCAAGGGGCTCGCCGATATTGGCGCGCTGAAAGCGGGTGATGGGCTTGGCGGTGACGGTGGCGGATTGGGCGGAGGGGGATTGCGCGGAGGCAATGGTAGGGGAGAGCAGCAGGGCGAGGAGTGCGAGAACGCTCAGCGCCCCCCTCATCCGCCCCTTCGGGGCACCTTCTCCCACCAGGGGAGAAGGGGAAGATGGCGCAGGCGCTGCTGGAAGTGCTCTCCTCTCCGATTGGGTCGGGGGTGAGGGGTGGGCAAAGATGGGGGGAAGGGTAGAGGCGGGCGGGATTGGCAGGGGCTGGCACCCCTCATCCGTCTCGGTCCTTCGGCCCGATCCACCTTCTCCCTCAAGGGGAGAAGGGAAGAGGGGCGCTGCCGTTCCCTCAAGAGTGGCCGGGGGCGGGTTGGGATAGATTATGCGTTTGATCCAGCACTGCAACGGGCTGCCCTTCTCCCCTGGTGGGAGAAGGTGGGCCGGCGCAGCCGGGTCGGATGAGGGGGGTGCGGTATTTGCAAAGGCCTTGTGCGCCGGTGAAGTTCGCCAGCTCAGCGCCCCCCTTTCCGATTGAGTCGGGGGTGAGGGGTGGGCAGAGATGGGGGGAAGTGTAGAGGCGGGCGGGATTGGCAGGGGCTGGCACCCCTCATCCGTCTCGGCCTTTCGGCCCGATCCACCTTCTCCCTCAAGGGGAGAAGGGGAAGATGGTACAGGGGCTGCGGGGGATGGCCCTGGGGGCGGCGTGTTCAGCGCCGCCTCCGGGCCTCGGCGGGCAGTTCTTCGTCAAACAGCGCGGCGAGGTTGTCGGTCATGGCCCCGGCCAGTTCGTCGGCGTCGAGGATGGTGACGGCCCGGCGATAATAGCGGGTGACATCGTGGCCGATGCCGATGGCGACGAGCTGCACGGGGGAGCGGGTTTCGATGTCCTCGATCACGGCGCGCAGATGGGCTTCGAGGTAGTTGCCCGGGTTGACGCTCTGGGTGGAATCATCGACCGGCGCGCCGTCGGAAATCACCATCAGGATGCGGCGGTTTTCCGGGCGGTTGACGATGCGTTTGTGGGCCCATAGCAGCGCTTCGCCGTCGATGTTTTCCTTGAGCAAACCCTCGCGCATCATCAGGCCGA